>Ga0315312_1000294_pt1 | contig 70367 bp, 56 predicted proteins | sample TDP7_MG_FD_203629 | JGI IMG/M metagenome (GOLD analysis project Ga0315312, IMG submission 203629) | Freshwater sediment microbial communities from Lake Towuti, South Sulawesi, Indonesia - TDP7 | ecosystem: Environmental > Aquatic > Freshwater > Lake > Sediment | place: Indonesia: South Sulawesi... | reverse complement strand
ACTCGAATCGGCAGACTTGACTACTATGGAAGCGGCCACCGAGGCAGGGATGATTTTAGGGGTCCCAGCGGTTCTTGTCATTGAAATACCTCACTTTGGTGAAGAAACGTCAATAACGGCGAAGATGATAAATGTCGAGGACGGCAGTATCTTATGGCTGGCAAGAGGTTCGGGTAAAGGCAAAGGATTCTTATCGACCATTTCCGGAGCTTTCAAGCTGGAAGAGCCCAAAACCAGTGTCGGCATCGGTGGCCAAAAGGAGGAAGTATTAACCGGGGTCGCTGCTGAGGTTTTGGGCGGCCCGGAGGGTGGGGTTTTATCTCCTGAAGAGGCCAAAAAAACGCAAGAGATAATACAGAAGATGTGTAAAAGCCTGCCAAAGAAGCCGGCTGTCAAACTGTAAAACTTGCACATCCGAGATGGACTGGGTAAAGCTCGCTGAATCCCTGCCAGCCCCTGCGTCTGCAATCATTCTTGGTTTCGTATGTCTCCCGATTAGCGGACAGTTCTTCGCGGTCCCTTAGGGATGGAGTGTAGAAGGGGGGGCGGGCAAGAAGACCTGGGTGGCAAGCAGATAGGCTGGACAGAATTTAAGCATTTAAAGGCGAAGGGCAAAAATCCCTTGGCCTTTTTTATTTCGTTAATCCGCCAAAGATAAGAAAAAACGTTGACCCCCTTAGATGCTTAATATGCCTGTTAAGGTTTATCTCCAGAATGATGGAACCTAACGGGGCCGGCAATCCTACATGAAAAAAAGAAATTTCTATCGGGATTGACAATTCTGTACGAAATGATTAAATACTAAAATGTTTACGGGTTCCCGCGGAGCGGGGGCCCTTGCTGATTGGTTCCCGCGGGACGGGGGCCTTAATTCTGTTCTTTGGGAGGTACAGGCCATGAAAAACATTTATGTATTTATTTTTGTAATAGCTGTTCTGCTTATTATTAGCGGCTGCTCTTCGGGTGAAAGCTACGTTAAAGCCGGTTATAATTTCGCCGGGCTGGACAAGGTTGCCATCGTAGATGTTCAAGGTGAACTGGCAGGCGAGGCAGGCAAAAATCAAATTGCCGACTTCTTTGGTATGGAGTTGTTGAAGAAGGGCTATACGCCGGTAGAAAGAGCCCAGGTTCAGAGCTTGCTTAAAGAGCACGAATTCCAGGCTTCGGACTTGACCACCGATGAAGGGGCCGCTCGCGCCGGGAAAATTCTAAACGTCCCAGTTGTTCTTGTGGTAAACATACCGAACTTCGGCGAAGAAATGAGTATGACGGCAAAGATGATAGATGTCGAGAATGGCAGCGTTTTATGGCTGGGTAGCGGCTCAGGTAGAACGGGGCGAGGTTTAGCCACCATTGCCGGAGCTGCCGGTGGGGCTATTGCCGGTGTTGCCGTAGCCGGCGGCGATAGAGACAGCAAAACGGTAGGCGGAATCGCAGGCGGTGTATTGGGCGGCGTAGCAGGTCAGGCTCTATCGCCTCAAAAGGCTCAGAAAGCACAAGAGATAATAAAGAAGATGTGTACGAGCCTGCCGTATAGATTTCCCAGGCAATAAGGGTGTCCGTCGGTGAGACCTGCCCGAATCGTACGGGCGGGCAGAATTTAAGCTATACAAGGGTGAGGGCAAAAAAGCCCTTGCCCTTTATTTATTTTCGTGAGTCTGTAATTTTTGCGAGCTGCTTCTTCTTTCCGGCACGCGTTGCGAAACTTTTTCAGGGTTTCGGTCTTGCCGTCTTTCGGTCTTGCCGTCTTTCGGTCTTGCCGTCTTTCGGTCATTGCAGGGATAAACCCGCCGTTCATCTGGCGGGTAAATTTATCCCCGCTTTTGCCGACGTAGGGACCGGTGCTTCGCAGAAGAGTATGAGCTTGTCCCCGCGCTCGTCTCGGCGACCCGGCTTCGCCGGAGGCGCTCGTCTCGGCAAAGACCCGAGCCGTAGCCGGGAGAGGCGCAAGCCGTAGCTGGAAAAGTGGGGGAGGGATGCTTCTCAAAGTCCGGCTAATTGTGCATTCGGGCCCGTTATTTTTTCTTGTCGGTTTCGCTGCCAATGATGTAGCCGGCCCCGGCACCTATGGCGCCGCCAATCAACGTTGATTCGGTATCGTGGCCTACCGCCTGGCCCACACCGGCGCCAACCGCTGTGCCGATAAGGGCGCCGGTGTGTGCTCTGCTTTCGCATCCGGCGGCACACAATAGTCCAAGACTTACTGAAACTACCATCAAAATTATTATTAGGCCCTTGGCCATTTTATACCTCCATTATCTTTTATCCATCTAAGGATTCCGCAAAAATTGAAGTAAGGCGTATATTATTTAAGAAAATTGCTCTGTTGAAAACCATTGAAATTGTCATTTCGAGCGAAGCCCCCGTTCTTGCTCCCCGCTTCCGCGGGGACAAGTTTACCCCTGCGAAGGCAGGGGCAAGAAAGCACGGGGGCGGAGTCGAGAAATCTATTAAAAACAGATTTCTCCACTTCGTTCGTCCCGATTTGTCGGGACTCACTACGGTCGAAATGACATCTTTTCAACATAGCATAAGAAAATCTGTTTTTGATTTCCTTAAATAATCACCTAACTTCTTATTCAAAATACCCTGCTGTTTGAAAAGAAAAAATCGTTTTTTGATTTTTTCTTTTCAAGGTATGCCTAACCTCAGTTTTGCAGAAGGGTTGTTATCAAAATATATTACGCCCTCATCGGTTACTAAGAAATCTACCGGCTCATCAAGCTCGGTCACCGGCACTGACTCAACAAGCTGCTCTGCAAAAGCAAAGCCGCATCTTGTAGCCTTGAGCTCCCGGTTAGCAAAAAACCTGTCGTAATAGGAACTGCCTCGGCCAAGCCGATTGCCATTCCTATCGAATCCTAACGCCGGGGTAACCACCAAATCAATCTCTTCAAACGCCGTTGGCACGCCTGCTATCGGATTTCGCAGGCCGGTAGCTCCCGTCGAAAAACCTGTTTCTAATGAGTTTATCTTAACCGCTATCATGTGCCTTTGCTGCCAGGAAATCTTCGGCACAACTACCGTCTTGCCGAGCTGCCAGGCGTGAAGTATGGCCTCGGAAGTGTCAACCTCTTGCATAAGGGACAGATACATCATAACCGTAGACGCACTTTGAAATTGCGATGTCGAAATCAAATTCTGACATGCTTTTCTGCTTTTTTCACTCCTTTGCTCCGGCGATATGGCAAGTAAGCGATTCTGTAACTTGTGTCGCAACTGGGCCTTGTCCATTTAGCTAACCTTCTTTCCGGCCACTATTAACCCCATCAGAATCAAGTTTAGCACTTTGTATCAGGCTTTGCAGCTTTTGTAAATAAAGCTTGATATTTTTTTCACAGCCGCTATCTTTCGGCAGGTAGTATTTTTTCTTCATCGCTTCCGGAAGATACTCCTGCAGCACGAAGCCGTCCTTAAAATTATGCGGATACTTGTAGTCGACGCCGAAACCCAATTTCTTCGCAGCCGGATAGTGACTATCCTTCAGATGCTTGGGCACCGGTTTAATCGGCTGCTCTCTTACATCGGCCATCGCCTGCCAAATAGCGGAAGCCGCGGCGTTAGATTTCGGCGCACAGGCGACATATATGGCTGCCTGCGCCAGCGCCAGTTGAGCTTCGGGCAAACCCACAAACTCAGAAATCTGAAGGGCTGCGGCAGCCAGGACGGTCGCCATCGGGTCGGCATTTCCGACGTCCTCGGCTGCGCAAACCGCAATCCGGCGGGCAATGAAACGCGTATCCTCGCCGCCCGCTAACATCCTGGCAAGCCAATAGACCGTAGCATCAGGGTCGCTGCCCCGCATACTCTTCTGCAGGGCGCTGGCCAAATCATAGTGCGTATCACCCGTGCCATCGTACTCGAGCGTCTTTTGTTGTATCGACTCCTTCGCGACTTCCAGATTAAATTTTATTTTTGCCTTGGGCTTTCGGGCAGCCTGCGATAACACCCCTACCTCAAGGGCCGTCAGGGCCTTTCTGGCGTCACCATCGCTCATTACAGCCAGGAATTTCAGCGTTTTTTCATCCGCCTGGATATCAAATTTACCAAGCCCACGCTCGCTATCGGCGATTGCGGTCTTTAGCAATTTTAAGATGTCTTGCTGACTGAGCGGCTCAAAATGAAACACGGTGCTGCGCGAAACCAACGGGGAAATGACCGAAAAAAACGGGTTTTCAGTGGTAGCACCTATGAGAATCAAGACCCCCGCTTCGACGTCGTCCAATAAGACATCCTGCTGAGCACGGTTGAAGCGATGGATTTCATCGATAAAAAGGACGGTCCTGGCCCCGCTGGCGGCGAGTCTGTCGCGAGCGGCAGCGATTATCTGCCGAATATCGCTGACGGTGGCTGCCGGTGCACTGAGATAGTAAAATTTGGCCTTTGTGTAATTTGTAATCACAGCGGCCAGCGAGGTCTTGCCGACGCCGGTCGGGCCGTAGAATATCAGACTGCTGAGCCTGTCGGCCTCGAGCATCCTGGTTAGAAGCTTACCGGGCCCAAGAAAGTGCCTTTGTCCGATAAATTCGTCGAGGTTTCTCGGCCTTAACCGCACCGCCAGTGGCGCCACCGAGTCTATATTAGCCTTTTCAGAGCCGCTGAACAGAGTATTATTGACCTTTTTTGCACACATCAAGCATATTATATGCGAGATATGCAAAACTGTCGAAAATTTATTTCTGGCCTGGGTGGAGAATTCGCCTTTTTTTAACCGTCGAGCTCGCAAAGCTCGCAGAGAAAATCTTCTTTTAATTTTTCCTCTCAGTGTTCTCAGCGTCCTCTGCGGTTAAACGGGCATCGCGTCACCACAGCCGCTTCGACCAGGTGCCTGCTTTGACGGTTATGTAGATGCCGGCGGTCAGCAGCCCATAAGTCTTCAGGAAAATTAGCAATTGTTCAAGTCCTCTGAACAGGCCAAACAAGATAGGTATGAGGATTACAGCGAGTACGGCGGCGCCCCGGCACCAGACAAACCGGGACGACTCAAGTGAGAGCCATCGGCGGGTGATTTTCAAAGCGAGCCAGCCGCAAAAGATACCTACCGCCGCCCCCGCGCACACATCGGAAGGGTAATGCGCCAATACAACGACCCTTAGAAAACCGACAGCGGCGGCAATTGCAAAAAACACAGGCGTCAGGTACCAACCCACAAATGGAACCAGAGCCGTAGCCACTGCAAAAACGCTGGCTGTGTCGCCCGAAGGGAACGACCAACTGTGCAACAGACTGTTTACCTCTTGTTGCGTCAGCTCTGTTTTAATAACGTCGCTGGGCCGCGGCCTACGCACCAGAATTTTCAGCGAGTTCACCGTGGGGGCGACAAGCAGCAATGCGAACAATCCTATCAGGGTCAGCCGAAGCCGACCGGTGACGCAGAACCAGAAAAGAATTAGCCAAATCGGCACCCATGTTTTGCCTAAAAGCTTGAATGCCTCGACCCATTCATTTGAATGCCATGTAGCGGTCTGCTGACGGAGCGCCGAAAAAACATATTCATCAAGGAGAAAAAAACTGAGCACGGCGGCTAAACTCAAGGCCGTAACAGGAATTAAAACTACTAAACCGTTTCTGACAATCCTCATACCTTATGACATTTTAATTTGTGGATAGATTGTTTTCCAAGTTTGATGCAGAATTCAACATTCAACCAATCAACAAACTGGATTCCCGCTTTCGCGGGAATGACAGCTTACAAAATTAAAAGTTATAGAGTACTCAGCTTTGATGTTTGTTTTTTATCAATCATCTATCCTCAGGCTGGCGAATCAGAGCCAGCACTTCGAGTACGGTGCCTTTTGAATAGTTAAGACCTTTTGCCGCGGCGATTTCGTTTAAGGCCAAAGAGCCATAACGCCGCTGGATAGCGGCGAGCACGTCCTTGGGTATAATCAGGACCCCCTGTTGCGGCTGGCGGGTCCAGGCGATAACCGCCTCTTCGCTGCCAAGCGGCTCAATCTGTCTGCCGACATAAAAATTTAGGCTTGGTTCAACATATTTATAGGTTGCTACAGGCATTTCTTTGGGGGTTTTGTCCTTGATAATCCGGGCAATCGGAGGTGATATTTTGACCTGCTCAACGGCCGGCAGCACACCAAACAAAAACGGAATCTGAAAAACAAGCGTGCCGACAAAAAACACCGTGGCACTGGCTTGGGGTCGGTCGGCATGTTGCTGATGGATGGCAATTACGGCCATGATTAACAACACTATACCCGACACAAGACCAGACCAACGCAAACCCGGTATCTCCAAGAACCACGGCACGACCATCAAGACCGGCATCGCGGCGATTGCCACGGGTCCAAAAAGCCAGACGCCGCGTCGCAACCAGATTCTATCGGTGGCGCTCAATTTATTTTGCTGCGCTGCGACAATCGTACCGGCTACCGCCAAAGCCAGAGCCGGCCATATAAAAATTATATAATTGGGCAATTTGGTAGCTGCCAATGTCATCAAAATAAAGATGGACGCTACCCAGCCAATAAATAAGGCTCGACCATATTGCCCGCCCACACGTCCGCCGACCACCGCTGAGACAGTACCAAGCAGGTGCATCGTCCAGGGGAAAAAACCCACGATAATAACGGGCAGATAATACGGTAGAAAGAGTAGAAAGTCTCCACCGTGCTTTTCCATCGGCCTAATTGCGCGACTGAGAACGTGGCGGCCGATAAACACACGCAAAAACTGACCCTCGGTAGCGTTGTTAGCCGGAATAACCCAGGCGAGGAAAATCAAAACTCCCAGCGCAGCAGCAGCGCCAATCTGCAAAAGATACCGCCCAGCAGGCAACTTCATCCTGCGACCCAGCCATAAAGTAGTAACCATTACCGGTATGGGCAGCAGTCCTATCGGCCCTTTCGCCAACATGCCTGCGCCGAGCGCAAGGCCCATAAGAATTACGTGCGATATGTGCATTCCAGAGCCAATTGCCTGTATGAAAACAGCCAATACGGCAACTATGAAGGGCAGTAACACAGCATCAACTGTCGCAGCGGCGCCCTGAACGAGCATCATCAATGACGAAGCCAGAATAATCATGGCCCACAATCCTGCTTCCACGCCCAAAAGCCGACGCCCGATGAAGAACGTCAGCAGACAGGTCAGTGCAACACCAACGGCTGAAAAAAAACGACATGCAAACTCTGTCGGCCCAAACAGCCGTATCGGCAAAGACATCAGCCAGTACAGCAGAGGGGGTTTTTCGAGCCACGGACGACCATTAAAAGTGGGAACCAGGTAGTTGCCCGACTCTACCATCTCGACTGCGACCTGCGCATAGTATGGCTCGTCGCGGTCCCATAAGGTGCTGCGCGTGCTCATCAAAAGGAACATGCTCATAATGACCAGGCTAATTACTATCGCCACCGTCCAGGGAGCTCGAACATCTCTATTTCCAGGTACAGTTTCACTGCGATTGTTCGTAAAGATATTTTGCCCAGCCTTTTCCATTTAACCTAACGCCCGGCGATAAGAGATGGGCCTACATTCTTAACCCACAGCCCGCTTAATGGATATTAGCTCAACAAGAACACGCCCCAGATTTCTCGCCGGAGATACACGACTGTCACGGTCGCAGGTCCAATCGAGAGGAAATTCTTTTATCTTATAACCATTTTTTTGCGCTCGTATTATTATTTCTACATCAAACATAAATCCATCAGTAAAACACTGACTGTACAAGCTCCTGGCCACTTCGCCGCGGTAGATTTTGAATCCGCATTGCGTATCGGTGAATTCAGCGGGTATTTTCATACTGTAAATTATGAACCATCGGAAGAGGGCCGAGCAGATTCGTCGATGCCAGCTCTGGGCCTTTCGAATATTGGCTCCCTGCATTTTTCTCGAGCCGTGCGCTATATCACACGCCCCGCTTTTCAGTAACTCCATTCCTCGCAGCACCTGCTGGTACGGCACACAACAGCCGCTGTCGGCAAACATAACATATTCACCGCTGGTCTGCTTTATACCTGTTCGAACGGCGTAACCTTTGCCTCGGTGCCGGTCATAACGAATGACATTCACAGGCACTGGCAAGGTGGCGACGGAGGCGGCGCTTCTTGCAGCTTCAGCGGTGTTATCACTGCTGCCGTCGTCAACAACGATTATCTCTCCGAAAAAATGATTGCTTTTCAAAAACGCCGCAGCCGCTTCGATGTCGAAACCAATTTTTTTATTTTCTTCATATGCCGGTATAACAATAGATAAATCCATCTGGTCTGATTCTCAATTATCAAAAAAGCTTTTTACTCTCTCCATAAGGACACATGCCTATTTGGCCGGTGAATTATAATAGGGCAGGGCGCGAGAAGCAACTAATTCTTATCGGTCCTGTCCTCACGCATCGCATATATTAGAGGCAAAATTTACAAAACTGCCGAAAATCTAATTTCTGGAGGATTTTTGTACCAGGCTTCGGCTTCTTTTCGCCGCCACAGCCCACGCAAAAAAACCAAAAAAAAACCTTTTTTCATTTGATTTGTAGCTATATATGGATAAACTCTTCACGTAAGAGGAGGTGATTTAATCTTCTATCAGACTGATAGGAGTTCTTGTATAGCGTTGAAAAGAACCAGGTAAAGGTTTTTCAGGAGGTGCTTATGGAACAAAATGGAGTTTTGTTTTTTGTCGTGACATTTATGTTAACTATGAAAGACCTTACCCAAGCAGAACAGGGCAAAGTCGGTGTCGAGGTCGATGCCGCTTGGGTCAGTAAGTATAGTTTTTAAGGAAAGTCTTTGTTAAGCAGAAGGAAAAGTTTTTTTTAAGGAGACAAACATGAAGAAAGGAATTTTGTTAGCTGTCATAGCTGTGTTCAGTATGGTGGGCCTGGCCCAGGCCGAGGAAGGCCAGTTGAGCGGGAGCTTTGATGTTACCTATTTGAGCACCTATGTGTGGCGAGGCTTCGATATGTACCCGAATAACCACGGCGCCATACAAGGCAAAGTGGACGTGGATTTATTCGGAACAGGGTTCGGTATAGGACTTCTCTGGTCCGCGGCCCTTGCGACCGGATTTGGAAACTCCGAGGAGCTGGACTTGACCTTATCTTACGGCCAGAACCTCTTCGAAAAAGAAGCTTACGCCACCAATTACAAACTTGGGTGGGTTTATTATGACCTGCCAGACCAACGCCCAACGCTGGGTCACATGCAGGAACTGTTTGCATCTCTTTCCTGGCCGGAGCTTTGCCCATTTGGCGTCGTTCCAAGCTATACCATTTCTCTGATGTGGCCATCGGCGAGTGGTTCAGCTGTCGGCGTTAATGGTGGCTGGTTCCATATCTTGGGACTTGGATACGACTGGACGGTGCCGGGCCTGGTACCGGAAACTCCTGAGCAGGTCCTTCATCTGTCCGCGGAGCTGGTCTACAACGACGGCGCTGCTCCCGGCCCCCGCGGCGCTGTAGCTGCGGACCACGATTGGTCACACTTTGTCCTGGGCGTCTCAACAGAGTTTGCGCTGACCGAAAACCTTGCCTTTGCTCCGGGTTTGTACTATCAGCGTTCGATGGACAAGTCGGTTAATACTCAGGATGAATGGTGGGTCAGCCTGGGTCTGTCGTACAAATTCTGAGGATTCCCGCAGGGTGTTGTACCAAATGACTACGTAAATTTTTACGGTGTCAGCAAAAGGCCGGTCTAAAAAATCCGGCCTTTTTTGTTTGCTCGTCACATCAACCTGCCGTAAAAAATTGACACTAATCCGAATTTTTCAAAGCCACAGAGGACACAGAGAATTAATTTTAATTAGCCACAGAGGGCACAGAGGACACAGAGAATTAATTTTAATTAGCCACAGAGGGCACAGAGGACACAGAGAATTAATTTTAATTAGCCACAGAGGGCACAGAGGGCACAGAGAATTAATTTTAATTAGCCACAGGGACACAGAGGGCACAGAGAATTAATTTTAATTAGCCACAGAGAACACAGAGAATTAAATGGTTTTATTAAAGAACTTACGACATTCGACATAATTTTAGCCGTTTTTCCAAAAACAACAGTGTGTAATTTTTGGCTATATACGTAACCTATTAAGTAATAAAAATTATGTCGCATTTTCAAAAAACTCATGAAATATGCGGGCTAAGCGCCCATCCGAATAATACTTCGTTCTTCGTAATTCTGAGGCGGAGACGACTCGGCTGGGCACCGTAGGCTGACCGAAGAACCCGGCTAAAGAAGAGGAGATTCTTCACTTCGCTACGCTCCCTTTAGAATGACGAGCGAGAGCGAATAGTCATTCAGATAGGCACTAAATTGTTCTGCTGGCCATAAATCTTGCCGTTTCAATCAAGGCATTTTTAGCATCACTTTCTTCCAGGCCGGCCAGCGCCCGCACCGCTGCGGCAACATACTGCTGTGCCCGGTTGCGGGCATAATCCAAACTGCCATAGCGGCTCAGCATCTCAACCAGAACATGCTTATTATTACCCGTTATAGAATTTTGGTTCCCGCGGGGCGAGGTCCCACTAACGGGATTGATGAGATACGAATTTATGACCGCATTTCTCTCTTTTTCGTCCACTGCACTTAGCAAATGAATTACGGCCAGAGTCAGCTTGTTTTTATCGGCGTCTCTGCCAAGAGTTTTGCCGGTTTTGCTTTCATCACCGACAATGTCGAGCAAATCGTCTGTAATTTGAAACGCAATGCCGGCATTCAAGCCAAAACCTGCTAACGACCGGAGCTGCGGTGCTGTCCCCTGCGCCAAAAGGCCGCCAAGATAACAGCAACTGCTAAAAAGGGAAGCACTTTTTTCGGTGATTATGTCGATATATTCCGATTCGCTCAACTGCCAATTCTGCCTTTGGACAACTTGCCTCAACTCACCTTCGCAGATGCGAATCGTGGCAGAAGCAATTACCGCGGCCACCTGCGGTTCCAACTGGGTACATATTTTGAAAACACGGCTCAATAAAAAATCGCCCAGCAATACAGCGGACTCATTGCCCCAGAGACTATTTATGGTTGGCTGTCCCCGCCGGCTTTGTCCATCGTCCACAACATCATCATGCAACAACGTGGCATTGTGAATCATCTCAACAATTGCCGCAATACGGATGTGCTCATCTGTGATTTTGCCGCAGCAGCCGCCGGCAAGCAGAACCAGCCCAGGTCGAATCATCTTACCGCTACGACTATTGACATATTCGAGCAATCGGTTAATGTCACCTGCCCAGGCCTTGCTCGCCGCGGGGTGTTTCGCCGCTGCAGACCGCACCCCAGGTGAAGCCGAAGCAGAGACAGGCATAGTTAATTGCTCATTGATTAACTCTTTCACCCGGCTTAGCTGCTCATCGATAAGCCTAAAAGCAGGGAGCCCGCTGCGGGTGATACGACCGGCAATGTCGGTATGTGTGCTCATTGTTTCGAACTTTGAGTTTTGAGCTACAGCAAAAAACCGAAAGCTCAAAACTCATACCAATTGTGATTAAAATTTGCGCTTATGTCATTTCGCACGCCGCCGCGTAGCCCACCTGCTCAGCCTGCTTCGGCGTAGGCCTTCGCCGAGCCAGAGAGTCTCGCACGGCGGGCAGGCTTTGGCGACCCGGCTACGGCACGCTACGCCGTGACGAGAGCGGGGACGGCTCGCTCGAAATGACACGAATAAGCGCATTAATTAGTCACAATTGATATCATTACTTTTTAGCGTGTGCGTATTTATAGAATTTTTTTCTCAGCAGGCGTGTAATAGGCCCGGGCTTGCCGTCACCGATGACCCTGCCGTCAATTTCGACAATACCGATGACCTCGGCAGCCGTGCCGGTGAGGAAAAACTCGTCGCAAATATATAAATCGAATCTCGTAAGATTTTTCTCAACGACCTCAAGGGCCTCTTCCCTGGCCAGCCCGATAACGACCCTTCGCGTTATTCCTTCCAGTGAACCGACTTCGACCGGTGGTGTATAGACCACCCCCTCTCTGACAATAAAAACGTTGTCACCTGTTGCTTCGGCCACATATCCCTCGTGGTTATACATAATCGCTTCGGGCACATTGCTGTCCAGCGCCTCAATCTTGGCCAGGATGTTATTGAGATAGTTCAAGCTCTTGACCTGAGGGGGAATCGCCAGCGGATGATTGCGAACCGTGGTCGCACTGATTACCTTCATCCCTTTTTCATAAAGCTCTTCGGGATAAAGCTGAATATTATCAGCTATGATAAATAATCTGCTATCCTCGCAGACGAAAGGATTCAATCCCAGAGTTCCCGTTCCTCGGGTAACTACCAGCCGGATATAGCCGTCGATGACAGCGTTGGCTTCGACCGTTTTTTCAACAGCACTGATAAGTTCGCTGCGGCTCATCGGGACCACAAGGCGAATAACCTTAGCAGATTCATAAAGTCTCTTTATGTGAGCCTCCAGCTCAAATACCCTTCCGTTGTAGACACGAATACCTTCAAAGACCCCGTCGCCATAAAGCAGACCATGGTCAAAAACAGATATTTTAGCCTCTTGTTGGTCAACAAGTTTGCCATCAAGCCAGATTTTCAACGCCATAAAAGTCTCCTTGGAAGCGGAAAACTTAAAACGAAAAATTTAAAACCATAGCATCAAACTCAAAAGTTTTAAGTTTTTAACTATAGTTTTTAGTTTTTGCTTTGCGTTTTACGCTATTTTGCCATCGGTCAACGTTATTATGCGGCCGGCCTTTTGTGCAATCCTCTCGTCGTGGGTTACCATTACAATCGTCTGGCCGGCTTTATTCAACTGCTCAAAGATGGTTATAATACCATTTCCTGTCGCGGAGTCAAGATTTCCTGTCGGCTCATCGGCCAAAAGGAGTCTGGGCTCATTCATCAAAGCTCTGCCGATAGCTACCCTTTGTCTTTCTCCGCCGGAGAGCTGATACGGCTTATGATTAGCTCTCTCATGCAGACCAAGCTGAGTAAGCAACTGTCTGGCCCGGCTTTTGGCCCATCTTCGTGACACCAACCAGCCCACCACGCTCCTCGAAGCCATTGCCGGCAGGTAAACATTTTCCAGCACACTTAATTCGTCCAATAGATGATAGAACTGAAAAACAAAACCGACCATTTTGTTGCGGAATCTGTTTAATTCGCTGCTGCTATGGCGATTCAAATCCCGGCCCTCGAATTTAACAACGCCTTTATCGGGCCTATCCAAGGCACCCAATATATGTAAAAGGGTACTTTTACCGCTGCCGGAGGCCCCGACAATCGCCAAAAATTCGCCCTTTTTTACAGCCAAATCGACTCCCTTGAGGACCTTGACCTCCGTCGCGCCCATCCGATAAGATTTGTAAACTCCCTCAGACTTTAATATAAAATCGTCTTTACCCATTTTTTAGTGAATAGTGAATAGTGAATAGTGAATCGTAATAACCAATTACCCATAACCAATTGCCAATAACCAATTACCAATTATAACTGGTTAACCTGTAAAGTCTCTATCGGTTTCGACTTGGCTGCCTGCCAGCACGGCACCAGAGCACCAGCCAGACAGGCAACAATCGCCGAAATGACAATTACGACCAAAACCTTTGGGCTCACCTGGTTTGGAATATCCCCTATCGCATAAATTGTCCTGTCCCATAGCTGAAAATCAAAATGCTCAAAAAGCCATTTCTCTATCCGGTTTATTCTTATTAAAAACAACCAGCCGGCAGATAAGCCGACACCCGAGCCTAAAAAACCAATTAAAAAAGCAAAACCCGAGAATAATTCGACAATATCCGCGTTCGAGACGCCTACGCTTTTCAATATTCCGATGTCTTTACTCTTATGGCTGATAATCATATAAAGAACAACAAAGACAATAAAAACAGTTGTAATCCCCACAAAAGCGAACATAACGGTCATCATTGTTTGCTCCTTCTCCATTGCTGCGATAAACGCGCGCCGATAATCCTTCCAGCTTTGCACAGTCACGGTATCCAGCAGGTCCGCTTGTTCCTCGCCGGCCTTTTGCTGCTTGAACATTTGCCACAGCGAAGCGACCTTTTCACATCCGGCATTCAATTTGAGATTCGGCTTGAACTTTATATGGACAGCGTTTGCCCTCTCGAGGGGCCCAGCCATCCCGCAAAGCAACTGGGCCTGCTCAAACGGCAAATAAACTAATGAGCTGTCCTCTCTGGCTAAACCACTTTGCGAATGGTCACTAAAGTAGAAAGTCTGCGTGTTAATCTCTCCCAGTCCTGCCTTGGCCAAAGCACCTTTTGCCGTCAGAGGAAAGCAACTAATAGAATAACCGATTTCAGCAGGGCTGACCGCATAGGGATAGCTGCTGTTGGAATCGCGCGGCAGAGCCAGGTCAATCCCTAACACGCATCCGGGAAGATTGGGGTCGTAGGTCGGCACAAATGCTTTGGCTGCATCGGCCTTACGGTAATAAAGCGTTTGACCAAAAGAGGTGGCTTGACTGTGCCTGACGGGGTCGAGGCCCATAATCTCAACACCATAGCAATGCTGCGAGCCTGCACGGCTTATCAGGGCGTAGCTTTTTATCACAGGCGATACACCTTCGATGAAATCAGTCTCCTCCATCATCGTCATAAAGTCTTTGTAATACGTAAAGCCCACTAATGATTCTGTGCCGACAATGCAGTCACCGACAAAATCGCGATTTTTCTGTTTGAAATCGCTCACCAGCCCCGTCATCACGGTCATCACTACAACAACAATAAAAACGCAAAGCGCAACCGCCAGCACTGCAAAATATGTTATGCGCCGTTTTATCAAATACCTGATTGCGAGAATAATCTTGTACATACTCAACAACCAAGAATTTCGAATATTGAATCGGGAATATCGAATTTCGAAATTCATTATTCGATATTCGACATTCGTTATTCATATCGCAGGATTTCTACCGGCCTTGTTCTGGCAGCGACAATTGCAGGTATCAACGTCCCGATTGCCGCGGCGGCAATTGCCAATAATACAATAGGCAACGCCGAAGCCCAATCAACCTCGTTAGGTATTCTGCTGAACATATACACACTGCTTTTCCAAAGCTTCAATCCAAAGATTATCCTTACCCATCCCTCAATCGCATTGACATTTTTTGTAACAATACATCCCACGGCAATCCCGATGCCGGAGCCGACCATCCCTACACAAGCACCAAACCCGACAAAAATAAGAGCTACCGAACTGCTTGGCGTCCCGCAACTTTTTATTATTGCAATATCCTTCTGCTTTAGACTGACAATCATATAGAATATGCAGAATATCAGCACAACCACACCAAAACTGACAACGCCAAATATCAATAACAAAACGCCCATTTGTTTTCGCAGCTCGGCGATATAGGGGTTCTGCATCTGTTCAGCCGTCTCGATATCTGTATTCCTAAGATACCAGGCCCCATCAAGCTGCTCGTCTACAAAGCTCTGCCACAGGCCCCGAATTTGTGCTATTGCGACATCGGCGCTGGTACCAGGACTTAATTTAATTTGAATCTGGTCGGCAACTCGCCCGCTCTCGTTCGGGTATAATTTTTCCTGTAGCTCCTCTATCGGCAGATACACGAATTTTTTATCAAGCTCGTAAACGCCGGTGAAGACAATATCTACAATCGTAAATTTTAGAGTTCTTCTCTTGACCTGTGCTGCTGCACTTTCAAACTCCTGTGCTGCCGGTACCGCCCCTGTGGTGAGAATAACCTGCTCGCCTATCATCTTCTCGATTGCTGCGAAATCATATTCATCGGTCTTTTCATTCGGCTCGGCCACAACTGCGATTCCGACAAATCCTCCAATTCTTTCGGGAAAGCCGGGGACATCGAAGGAAGGTTCCTTATCTGATTGGCCTTGTCTGCGTAAAAACTTATTGAAACCTGTTACCTTTGCTCTTCTGGCAGGTTCAATCCCCCAAACGTGCACCGCGCGCACGTTGCCTTTGCCTAAATGTAAAAGGCTCGGGGCCGATAGCGTCGCCGTTGCCGCCTCCACCTGTTTCATTTGCTCCAGACGCTGGATGAGCAGCTCATATTTTGCAAACTTAATCGGAGGAGAAATAACAACATCACCTACCGTCTCAACAGCCGCCTGCCGCAGCGCATCGATAAAGCCTGAGAACAGGCTGGCAACAACCATCAATAATGATACGGAAAGAGCAACTGCGGCAATACTCAAAAATACGATTTTTTTCTTACGCAGGTATCGCAGCCACAAAAATATTTTTAGCATCTCAAGTCCGATCGTTCACTGTTCATAGTTCATAGTTCATTGTTCATAGTTCATAGTTCATAGTTCATAGTTCATAGTTCATTGTTCATAGTTCATTGTTCATTGTCTATGAACTACTAACTCATAACTATGAACTCTTAACTATGAACCTCTTTTATAGGTTTTAGAAGTGGAAATAGAATGACCTCGCGAATACTTGAAGCACCGGTGAGCACCATTACCAGTCTGTCAATTCCAATGCCCAGCCCACCGGCCGGTGGCATACCGTACTTCAGCGCAACTATATAATCGCTGTCCATCTTTGTTAATGATTCTTCCTGGCCGCGAAGCTGAACAAGAAAATTCTCGTACTGCTCGGCGGGGTCGTTTAATTCGGTGTATGCATTAGCCAATTCCATTTTGGCGGCAATCAATTCAAACCGCTCGGCGAATCGGGGATTGTCTTTTCTGCGTCTGGCTAACGGACACAGTGCCGCGGGGTAGTCAATCACAAATGTCGGGCCGATAAGATAATTCTCAACTGTGGCCTCAAACACCTCATTGACGACAACGGCATCGTCCATAGCCGTTTCATCGAGGCCAAGCTCCCCCGCTTTTTCTCTGATAGCCTCTATATCATCGATATCGCAGCCGCTGTATTCTTTCAGCAGCTCTGTGTATTTTGCCCGCCGCCAGGGCCGAGTAAAATCTACCGTGAATTCGCCGAATAGAACGTGCCTGTCTGCACAGTATTTTTCCACGCAATGCCAGATAACCTCCTCGGTCAAATCCATCATCACGTTGTAATCGGCGTAAGCCTGATACACTTCGAGCATCGTGAATTCGGGGTTGTGCTGTCTGCTGAGGCCTTCGTTGCGGAAGTTTCGGTTTATCTCGAAGACCTTTTCCATTCCGCCGACGAGCAGTCTTTTTAGAAAAAGCTCCGGCGAAATTCGCAAAAACAAATCCAAATCCAGGCTGTTATGGTAAGTTACAAAGGGCTTTGCGGCGGCCCCGCCGGCTATGGTCTGCATCATCGGGGTCTCAACTTCCAAAAAGCCTTTCGATTTGAGAAATTCGCGAATCGAAGCGATGATGGCACTGCGCTTCTTAAACCGCTCCATCACTTCAGGATTGGCCCAGAGGTCCACAAACCTCTGCCTGAAGCGCTGGTCGATATCCGATAAGCCGTGAAATTTCTCCGGCGGCTGGCACAAACATTTACTCAGAAGCCAAAGGCCGTTTTCGGCAGCCCATATAGTTATCTCGCCGGTTTTGGTCTTACCTAATTGGCCTGCGGCGCCGATTATATCACCGAGCTCAAGCAGTTTGGCAAGCTGCCACTGCTCGCCCAGAAGCTTTTTCGATAGGCCGACCTGGATAGTCCCGCTCCAGTCGCGTAAAGTAACAAAAATGAGCTTGCCGATGTCCCTCAACAACACAATCCTGCCAGCACATTTTGCCTGCTGCGTCTGGTCGCCGTCCTTAAATCTGCGCTTGATGTCCTCAGCCTGCTCTGCACCCTCGTATCTGCCGCCATAAGGGTCAATACCCAATTGTCTGATACGGGACAGCTTTTCCTGCCTTTGTCGCTCAAGCTTACCGGGGCTTTGTGAGTGAATGGAGGAATCTCTCCCTTTATCTTCAGCGTTTGACATAATAAATCAAATAATAAAACTCGATGCTCGATGCTCGATACTCGATGCTCGATACTCGATTCTCGATACTCGATGCTCGATGCTCGATACTCGATGCTCGATGCTCGATACTCGTTCTGTTCTACAAGGGTATCGAGTATCCAGTATCATTCTTCAACTTTTACTTTTTGCATTTTGGGCTTCAATCAATTTACTCTTCACGACCAAAACAGCAACCGCTAACTGGGGGTCAGAGGCGAGGGTCTCTTCGATAGTATGCTTTTTCAACATACCGCCGGCGTTGTCGTGGTCGGCTTTAACCAGCACATCATTATCCCTCTGCACATCAATCATTTTCTTGAGCTCGTCGGTTCTCAATTCAATCTCGATATTGGTCCCAACGCCCCAGTCTTTCCTGTTTTGCTTTTTCATTTCGTCCTGGCTTTCGACTCTTTGGCCGGAAGGCAAATGATAATACGCCATTGTATATTTAAGCTGCGCACCGCCCCCCGGATAGGATGTTACTCCCTGCACGCTTCCTTTGCCGTGGGTCCTGGTGCCGACCAGGATTGCCCTATTATGAGCTTTATCTGCCAGGGCCCCAGCCACAATCTCAGAAGCACTGGCCGAGCTCGAATTTATCAATACGACAAGCGGATAATTCGGATGCGTTTTCGCCTTGTACGCGGGTTTTTCCTTGTCACCGGGCTGTGTTCGGACAATCAATCCTTCTTCGAGGAATTTGTCGGTTACCTCAACGGCACTATCTAAAAGTCCGCCGCTATTGAATCGCAAATCCAGAATCAATCCCTTTAGACCTTCGGCCTCAAGCTCAAGTAATACTTTTTCCAGGTCGTCGGCGGTCCTCTCGGAAAAGCTGAGGTAAATCCGCACATAGCCGATTTTGTTTGCGTCATCAATCATATACAGCCATTTACCAGCATCGGTCCTTTGCCAGCCGCGAATTGTCGGAACAACTATTTTGGCCCTGGTCAGGGTAATATCAAATACCTTGTCCTCGGTCGATTTATCTTGGCTCGGCCGTCTTACTTTCAACGTTACTTCTGTCCCTTCGGGGCCTGTAATCTTGTGAACCGCACAGGTAAGGGTCATATCCTTGGTCTGGACGCCATCCACCGCTTCAATCACGTCGCCGGCATCAAGAAGGCCGGAGTTGAACGCCGGGGTATCAAGCAGCAGACTGGCTACCGTCAAGAGCCCCTTTTGTTTTGAAATCTCAATGCCGATGCCGGTAAACTTGCTGGTCATCATCTTTTCAAAATCCTGCACCTGCCTGGGCCAGACTATTACGGTATAAGGGTCAAGTGTAGACAGGGCCGCTTCGGTGAACTGTGCGACCAGCACATTGCCCGGTATGTTAATGGTCGTCTCGTTCAGCTTCAGAACCTTCTCGAAAACATTTATAAACTCTTTCTTACCGAACCCAGCCGGCTCGCCCGAGGCGGATTTAATTTCATCCAGCAGCGCTACCAGAGCTGCCGACCAGGCCGGCTCTTGATTCTCGATTCTTGATTCTCGATTCTCGTCGAGTATCGAGAATCGAGGATGGAGCACCTCCGCCAGCAACCTGCATTGCTCGATAGCCTTGGTTGCCATTTTGCGGTAATCGATAGCTCTGACATAATCCAAACTCAGGGCGTTAATCGCGCGAACAAATATTTCTTCCCTCACGCCCTGGAAGCGTTCTTCGCGGGTCTCGCAGGGATTGTCCTGAAAAGCGGCCGCAATAGCAGCCTTATCGAGGAGCTGCTGAGCATAATCCGAATACGCCTGGTTGTCCGGATAGATTGCCGCAAGCCAGGTGTAGCAATTCGCATACGCCTCAAGCCATTTGCCTTTCACCTCTAACTGGGCGGCTTTGTCTATCGTTTTCTGGACAACATCTTTTACGAACGCATCGGAGAGAAGCTGCTCTTTCTGTGTCTGGTCTGCAAACTCGGACACCTCAGCAATAACCGACAGCACTTTAACAATATCATTTACATCACCTACGATTACACTGTTGACGTCATTGATGTCTGCCTCGGCCTTTAATTTTTCGAGCTCAGAGGCGTGCTCTTTGTACGCAGATTCCTGAGCCTTCTGGCGCCGTTGACTTATATCCTTATATTCCTGAACAATCTGTGCCAATCCGCAAAGGGCGGACTGAAGCTGCGCGTCTCTGCAGGATTGTTCAGCAGCGGCTGGGCCTGAGCCTAAGCTCAATTGGTGCCTGAGCAGCTCATCGGCAGCGTCGAATTTGCCCTGGTAAATCAGGTTGCAGCTTGCCTCAACAAAGTTGGCTTCGGCTGACTGGGTTAGAAGCAAATCGCCAGGTGTGTCCGACGCGGATTGCCCGGCTACGGCTTGGTCCTTCTCCGAGACGAGCGCCGAAACGAGCAGGACCTCATCGGTGCCTCCAGAGTGACACACCACCGCTGGCCAGGCCACAAACATCCAGACGGCGGACAAAAAAACAACGGCCACCAGCCATATCAAATATATTCTTTTAGCTCCCCCAAACGATTTTTTTAACTTTCGTGAAAACAAAGAGCTACTCCTTTTTTTATAATTAGTAATTGGTGATTGGTGATTAGTAATTATTTAATCAATTACCAGCTACCATTTAACCAATTACCGTTTCTACATACACTCAGCCGCTTTTCCGGCGCAACCCAAAACGTGCAGCTTATGCCTGACCATCTCTTTAATAGCATCCCTGCCCGGTCCGAGGTACTTACGCGGGTCAAACTCGCCAGGATTTTCGGCGAAGACCTGCCTGATTTTAGCCGTCAGAGCCATCCGCAGGTCCGTATCTATATTGACCTTGCATATCCCCATCTTTGCCGCCTTGCTGATGGCTTCTTCCGGCACACCCATTGCATTGGGCATTCTGCCGCCATATTTGTTAATAAGGTCGACGAACTCCTTCAAGACACTGCTGGAGCCGTGCATAACCAGCGGAAATCCCGGCAGTCTATCTCTAATCTCCTGTATGACATCAAAAGCGAGCTTCGGCTGACTCTTGAACTTATAAGCACCGTGACTTGTTCCGCAGGCCACCGCCAGCGAATCGCAGCCGCTTTTTTCGACAAACTCTACGACCTGATTTGGGTCGGCCACGTGCTTACTCGCATCATCGACTCCAACGACGTCTTCTTCGATACCGCCCAACTGGCCAAGCTCGGCTTCGACAACAACGTTTCTGGGATGTGCATATTTAACTACCTTCTTGGTGATTTCGATGTTTTCTTCAAAGGGCTTTTTCGAGGCATCTATCATCACCGAAGTAAAGCCGTCGTCGATGAATTGCTTGCACGTTTCGAAGTTATCTCCGTGGTCAAGATTTATTGCGATAGGGATGTCGGGATTTTCCTTAACGACCACGTTAATAATCGCCATCAGATAGCTAATACTTGCATATTCGCGTGCGCCTCTGGAGACTTGCAGGATAAGCGGGGCCTTTTCTTCAGCCACTGCACTTATAATGCCCTGCGTGATTTCCATATTATTCACATTGAACGCACCGATTGCATAGCCGTTCTTGTAAGCCATCTTAAACATTTTTTTGGTATTAACCAACGCCATATCATTCTCCTTAAGATTAAAAGTCAAAACTTAAAATCAAAGTTACGTAATCCTTCGATACTCGATTTTCTTCTGCTGTTAATATCGGGCATTTTTACCTGCCTTCTGCATTCCGGTTTCGGACTTTTGCATTCTTATCTAGTCAGTCCCATATATCTTCTGGTTCCAATTGCCAGTTCGGGTACGCCCTGGGGCCAAATGCTAAATACAATTGAGTGTCTGTCCATTGACTCATCGGCGCTGTAGGTAAGGCCGCAATATACCCTGTGATACTGCCTTATAAGCGCTATATCACTTCGAATATTCGCACCGTAATCAAAATCATACTGCTGCGAAAAAACTATAGTATACCGCGGGTCAAGCAGATAAGTAAGCGCAAAAGTAAACGCATTCGACCCTCTTTCATTCAGAACTGCCAGCCGTTTTAAATATCTACTTCCAATATAATAACTTAAATTAGGCCAGCGCAGGTGCGAAAAACCAACATTAAGCTGCTGCACGACCATGCTTTGGATATCAAAATTCATATCGGACAACACCGCAGTAGTATCGCTCAGGCGCCAGATATAGTCGGCACCGATATAATTGCGTCTCGGCCCGAAGACATCGCTGCTGCGCCTATCCTGCAGGGGCACTAAGGTGCTGAATCGATTCACCAGGGGAATGAAGGGCTTGTTCCAGATAAACCGGTCCGGCGCCGGCCCGGCATAAGAGGCATCAGCCGAGTCACTGACCAACGTAACGTCCGTATCCAGCCGCATCCAGTCAACGGTCCGCTGCTTATCACCAGTGCCTCTTTTGGTTTCCAATCGCTGAGAAATACCCACGTTCAACATATCACGCTGCTCAATGACTGATTTGCTCTGGGTATAACCAATTACTGTCAAGTACGGACTCACAACATGCCGCAACTGGTTTAAATCCCAAAGGCGCGATTTGACATCAGGAAAAACCTTCCAATACGGTTGTAATGATGCCCGTAGGCCGGCGCCGCCAAACCAGACATCGTCTTCTCTGTCCACTGTCCGGCCATCAAGGCCTGTGTAGAAACCGAGTCCATCTTCGTACGCTACGGTACCTGTCACAAAAGGCACGACTTTCGCCTTGCCGACCGACATCGGCATGTCAAGCTCAGCCGTCTGAGACGCAAACGTGAAGAAATCCTGCGGCACCGTCGATGAGCTGGACGCCATAAGCTGGCGGAACCGGCTGACCTGACTATCGCTATAGAACGTCAACCTGTCATCCCAAAACGACTGACCCGTCCAGTGGAACTCAGCGGTGGGCAATTCTTCCAGCATATTGACAAAATCGTTTATTCGCACCTTTCCCAAAAAGGAAAGGCCCCAGTTATCCTCGATCCGCTTCAAATAAACCAGCGTCTCCTGCTCCTTGCCGACGTTGAACTCACTACGATAAAAACTCTCTAAGAAATTCTGGTCAGAAGTGTAGCTGATTTCGGAAGTAAGCTGCCAGTCGTAGGGCAAAAAGTGCTTGTGCTGCCAGAGGAGCCGACCGCGAAGCTCATCCGGCGGCTTAAGGTCTCTTCGACTGGCCGTCCTGCCAAGCCTGTCCTCACCCTTATCGCTGATAACGTAGCCCAAAAGTTTGCCAAAGTGGTCCTCTCTGGCATAATCAATCTCCACGCCTGTGCCGACGCCGCGTTCGCTATAGTAGTCTAACGCAAAAGTGCTGTCGGTCCCTTGCGGCTCTTGCAATCCTAACAGCCGTGCCAGGTACCATCGAGTCTCAAGAATCGCACCCCAGGTGCTGTCATAGCCGCTATTAACGCTTTTGAGCGGAGTATCGGGCCTTTCCAGATTACTACGTAAAAAAGGCCAATAAAAAATCGTTTTATCATATATCTTCACGCGTATGTCACGCATCTGGGCGTCATAACTACTTTTCGAGAGCTTGCCTTGCTCCTGGTCAATAGTGGTCGTATCGGTGATAATTACACTGGAAGCGTTGAGCGAAATCTGAGGCAGGTAGAATTCACTGGTTGTCAAAGTGATGTCATCAGCCGCAAATATATTTTCCGCCAGCCGTTTTAACTTCGCCGCCCTGACATAGATAGGAATTCCCTGGGATACATTGAAATTCCTCATCACCACATTTATCGCAATCGCCTTTTTTCTTTCGAAGTCGTAGAAAATTTCATCGGCCCGAATCGTTCGCTGCCCTTCGGTCATCACAACGTCGCCGGACATATAAATTGCACTGGCAGGACCCCTGGCTAAAATATCTTCGCGCGTACCGCGTTCATTCTCTTTCACCGCCGGCGCCATAGAAGTCCCTGAGTTCGATTTTGATTCTTTCTCTGCGTTCTCAGCGTTCTCAGCGGTTAATCCCTTTTCGAGCGACGAGCCAGGAGCAACGGACGAGAAGAATATAATTGCGTTATCGGCCTGCAATTCCAGCAGGCCGCCTTTTTCATCCTGTTTTTGCCACAGATAGAACCTGCCAATCACCGTTGCAATCTTTGTCTGCTCGTCCCACTCTATCTTCGGCGCAACCTCGCCCACAGGCGATAGATTAATTGGATAGGTAAAGCCCGGCTCTTTCTCTCGTGGTTCGGCAACTGCTTCAGCCGGCCTTTCAGCGACTACCTGCTTTTGCGACGGTTTTTCCAGCGGCCCCCTCCTTTCTTGCCCGCCGCCCCGACTCGCGTCGGGAGACGCGGGGGCCGGTGAAAGCAAGAGGGGGGGCACCAGCGGCTGGGCCTCAACGGCCGTTGGCGCAGCGCCGACGTCACGCAAGGCCGCAAACGCCTTCGCGTAAAGCTCTAAGCCGCGAGGGTCGCTAATTTCTCTTTTGGCCGCCGTTACAAAAACTCCGCCGCTGACGTCAAACCAAACGACCCGCCTGCCCAGAGTGTACGGGGGGCAGGCCATCACCCAGCCTCGCTCAATCACCACCTCGCGCACATCGGCTGTCTTTGAACCTTTAGCTTTTTTAACCGATATTTTGCCTTGCAGATACACTGTTGCTGTTCTTGAATCAACGTGAACGCCTCCGGGAAATCTCTGCCGCTGACCGATTACGCCTTGCGGCGTTTCCGCAAAGTGCCGAGCCGGGCCCAGCCACACTATTGCACTATCGCTGGAAAGCTGATAAGCCCCAATCGACATCACAAATTCACCATGGAAAACGAGAATATGCCCGACGGTATCTAACTTATAGCTTATAAGCTCCCGGCCACTGGCGTGCAGGTCCTGACCGGCAAAGGCCTCCTGGCTACGGCTCGGGCCTTTCTCGGCGACGGCTCGGGCCTTTGCCGAGACGAGCACCGCCGGCGAATCCTTTGGCGGCCCGGCTACAGCACGCTCCGCCGTAACGAGGGCGGGGTCGCCGAGGCGAGCGGCCTTTTGGTTTTCAACAGCCAATCCTGATTTTGCCGGCACCGCCGCTGCCAAAACCAGTAAACCCAAAATAGGCAGTATTCTCTTTGGCATAGACATTTTTAGCTTTTAGTTTGCTTTGTAGAAAAGAATGGAAATTGTCATTTCGAGCGAGCCGAAGGCGAGTCGAGAAATCTATTTTTGAGCAGATTTCTCCACTTCGCCCCCCCTCCCCTAAGGGGAAGATGCGGGGGCTTCGGTCGAAATGACATTAATTCTTTTATACAAAGCATCTTAGTTTTGAGTTTTTAGTTAACGTCACGCCCGACGCCAGCCGCTGCATCTCCTAACGCAAGTCGGGGCGGCGGGCATCACGAGATTATAGCCAGTCATCACAGCAAAGCCAACAAAAAGCGTTTCTTTAGTAAAGAACTTCCTTCTGCGAATATGAGATATTGGCCAGGACGAATTTGGCCTTTAGAGACCATCCGAATAGTCTTTAGTTCTTCGTCATTCTGAGGCGAAGCCGACTCGGCTGGGCGCCGCTCGCCGCCGCGAAGCCCGCCTGCCCAGAGCCCGCCTGCCCAGAGTCTCGTACGGCGGGCAGGTCTCGTACGGCGGGCAGGTCTCGTACGGCGGGCAGGCTTAGGCGAAGCGGGGTAGACTGACCGCAGAATCCGGCCAACGAAGGAGATTCTCCACCTCGCTATGCTCCGTTCAGAATGACAACTGAGAGCGAATATTTATTCGGTAGACACTTACTCTGAGACGGTTGCGGTGATATACTATACACAGGTTTCCGCTGGTCCTGGCTTCGTGCTCTGGTGGGCAAAGGCCCGAGCCGGAGCGGGACAAGCAGAGACACTCAGGGCGGGGTCCCTGCGGCACGAAAATGCCGGCAAAGTAGTTAGTGGACGCTTTTACTCAAATTCTAAATGGAGGCAAATATGGCTGAAGAATTTTCCGCTTCAGCAAAAGTTTATCCGACCGCAGAGCACGGCAAGTTCAGTATTCTCGACATGTTAGACTACTTTGAAAAGCACGGGGCAATGAGGGTCTCAGACTTGCACATAAAAGTCGGCGCCCCACCGGCATATCGCATCGACGGCAACTTAGTAAAACTCAAAGGCCCAACTCTAACGCCGGAGCTGGCTAAGCAACTTATCTACCCGCTTTTAAGCGACGAAAATCTCCGAAAGCTCCAGAGTCTTTACAGCGTTGATTGTTCTTATCGACGCGGCTCACTACAGTTTCGAATAAATATCTTCATAGAAAACGATGGGATAGCCGGGGCAATCCGAGCCTTATCGCTGGATATCCCAAAGATAGAGGAAATCGGCTTCCCAAATGATGTCTGGCAGGATATTATCCACCTCAAGCATGGCCTGGTCCTTTTGACCGGCATCACAGGCGCCGGCAAATCCACGACAATCGCCTCGCTAATCCATCGAATCAGCGAAAAAAGTGCCTGCCGAATTATGACCGTCGAAGACCCCATAGAATACATCTTTCCGCAGAAAAACTCGATAATCTCGCAGCGTGAGGTCGGAAGGGATGCAAAATCATTTCTTGGGGGATTAAAAGAAATGATGCGTCAGGACCCTGACATAATATTCGTTGGCGAAATGCGAGACCCCGAGACGATAGCGATGACGCTTATGGCCTCTGAGACTGGCCACCTGGTCTTCTCCACGCTGCACACAAGAGATGCGACCGGCACGGTGACACGGATACTGGACTACTTTCCGTCCGGCAGACAGGCCGAGGTCCGCAACCAGCTCTCGCTCGGACTGGCCTATATTGTATCTCAGAAGCTTGTGCCCAAAAAGGACGGAACCGGAAGGATTGCGGCAATGGAAATACTCAACAACAACTACGCCTGCGCCAACCTGATACGCACCGGCAAGGTAGAGCAAATATATTCGCAACTGCAAACAAAAACTCGAAACAGGCCCGACGAAAAAATGATAACGATGGAAAAGCACCTGGCAATGCTCGTAAAACAGGACAAGATTGACCTGCTTGAGGCCAAGAAGTGGGCCAACGACCTTAAATGCTTCACCGACTGCATGCAGCGAGAGTAAATACGTCCCCTGCCCGCCGTACGAGTCTCTGGGCAGGCGGGCCTCGACTTCGCTCGGGGCAGGCGTGCGTCATGCGTGGTGCGTAGTGCGTCAAATAAAATGCTAAACCGATTCACGCATGACGCAATACGCATGACGCAATACGAATATATGACTATCCAGTTCAACTGCCCTAATTGCAACGCCGTGATTGCCTTTGACGACAAGCACTGTGGCAAACGTGCCAGGTGCACGACCTGCGGACAACTTTTCATAATCCCTTCCAAAAGCTACGAAACACCCAAAAAAGTTAAACCACCCAAAGAAAAGGGCCAGCCAATACCCGGCTTCTACCGGGCCGTTTTTGTCAACAATTGGAAGCTGTTCATCGACCCGGAAAATGCAACCTCACTGGTATTTGTCGTTGCGGCGGTGTGCTTTAAATTTTTTCTCGGCAAAGGAATATGCTGCATGAACTATATATCGTACGTCGTCGTCTGGGGGTGGCTGCTGGGATTTTATCTCAACATTATTTACGATACGGCTTACGAGATAGACAAGCTGCCGGAGATTTATCTCGGAACGAGCATTACCTTCCTGTGGTACGTTATTAAACCGTTTTTTCTTTTCTTCTGCACTATGGCGGCGATGCAACTGCCGTTCATCATTACGTTGGTGCTGCTCAAAGACAAGGGCCTGACGTACGAGAATATGTGGCAGGGACACACCAGCCTTCATTTGCTTTTACAGGGACTGCTGCTACTTGGTCTGTTCTTATTTCCAATAGCCATACTAACCACAGCGGTAGGAGGGGATATTACAATGTTCAGGCCGGATTATTTCTTGGTTCCAGTCTTTCGGGCATTTACGCCCTACATCGTAGCGGTCGCCTTGCTTACCGCTGCCGCTTTTCTCGAGACGCAAACAACTCAATATACCGGCCCTGCTTTTGCAACGACTGCGGTTGATTTAACGTTGAATTTCGCCGTCCAAATTGTTGCGATAATTGCCATGCGTTCGATCGGCCTGTTCTACCGCCACTATAGCTGCCATCTGCTCTGGTAAACCCCGCAGCAACCTCAAGAATATTTATCCATACCCTCACGCTAAAGCTTCCCGCCATCTACTGATATGCGTCATATCATTCTTGACTGAAATCTGCTCAGACCATTTTTCCTCTACACTGTCAAGCTCAGCCAGAATTCCTTCGACGTTTCTTCCCTTCAACTCATCACGCTCCCGGATTCGATTCATGAGAAAATGAAATCGGCATCTTTTTGCTGCTGCCGGTGTCTGAGCTAATCTTTTGGACATTGGTGTCGAATAGGCCATACCTCCAAATAAGCTAAACTCTGCTAAGTCCTTTGAAACTACACCTTTGCACACTACACAGCCACATATCTTTTCGTGAAAGTCATCAAGAGTTTTAATCCCCAGACTATCAAAACATCGTTGTATTGCTGGTACCCCCAGTCGTTTATGAAAATCGGGCAGGTGATACCGTACGGTAGGAGTTGCCGCTCCACTTACTGGGACTATACTTTTTTGTTCTCCATAGCCAACACCGTGACTGATACCACTCAATCCGTATTTACACAAACTAAGACTGAAATAACCACCATGAAGATTGTAAACTTTGATCTCTTTGCTAACGTCTTCAACCAATGACCGGAATGCCTTTAGCCTTTTAACATTGCTGCTAAGTTCATCAAAGTTGCTAAACCAAAACCACACACCTTTTACCCCTGTCTTCGGCAGTTCATTTCTAAGCTTATCTAAAAACTCAACATCGTCCAACATGTATTCATCAGTACAAACTATAGCGTGGATAGCAACGCTGGACTCCATACTTGCAGTTACCTTCGCAAGCAAAAATACTAGATCCACCCAAGCATTCACATTACGCGGTTCTATATAGAAGTACGGAGCATAAACACTTTCTGGTTTCATTATTTCATTAGCATACTCTTTGTAGTCAGGGTCCTTATCAAATTCTTCTTTGATTCGTTCAAACTGGTACCCCACAACAGATCTACAACATTCCTCAGTTTTGTTTTCATCCGCAAAATCCTTTGGAGTTACCCGAGAATTTTTACTCAAGGCTCTTACAAATGGATAGCCTAATTTTTCAGCTAATTTTTTGTATGACCTCTTAAAACTCCTCTCCTTCTTTCCGGTCTTCTCTTTCAGAGATTTAATCCAATCCAGATCGCATCCATACACGTAAGTCATGGGATCAATATAATAGGGCCTATTTAATTTCTTGCCTAACAAACTCGACGTCGCTCCCGGCGTTGCTTCAAATAAATTAGCTCCTAACATAATTCCATCAAAATAGCGCGCGGTCTTTTCAATATAATCTTTTTCTGCGTGACTTCCCATACGAATAACGACCTTTGGATCTACCATGTGTGTCCATCTCCATTCGTCAATATATTAACATAAATGTCTTTATAATTGTCGCAGACAACGGTTGATTGTTCTGAACCTAAAATCTGGCGACACCGTCCGGCATTCACTACAGCTAATAACCCTATCCCATAAGTCTTAAGCAAATCGATATCTACGCGCCTTATTAAATTAGCTGGCATAGCGATATACACGTAGTCCGCACACAGTTGATAAAGAATTGCCTGTGCAAATGCCCGTTGCCATTTATGAAGTTTTAGTTCAATTGCAACCGTTCGTCCACTCACTCTTGAGAAACCATATAAGTCAACTCGATGCTCATAGAATGGAAGTTCTTCTTCCTGCCATCGGAAGCTCTTGCGCCTAAAGTATTCTGCTACTGGTTTTAATAGCAACGATTCTCTACGAAAATCACTTGTATTGTCCAACGTATTTCATTCCTCTGTTATGATAGAATAATGAAAAACACAACCCACAAAAGCAACTTAGCACAACAAAAACTGTCGTCAAAATAGACCAGTGTATTAACAAATCAGGCAAAGAATACCCACCCAGCTTATCAACACCACCTATCAACCCTATACTTGCAGCCTCCGATATTATCAAGATAAGAATCGACCAGCTTAGGTACCTAGTCCAAAACTGCCAAGTACTACGAGTAGACAAAAGTGCTCTGTATTGCACCATCTGGTCCGCATTATTCTCAATGAAGTCAAATAAACTATCAAACAAAGCATCCTGATAAGCCTCATTTCTCTTTGGGTCAACGGCTGTTTCAAAGTACCTACCATCTGCATCTAAGATTTCTGACGAAACAGCGCTGTCAGCGCTATCAAACACGGGTTTAAGTTTTTCCTAAAGCCCTTTTGCAATTCTTATTCTTATGTTTTTTAGGATTTTGTCCGTATCCTCAAACCACGTTCTAAAATCACCAGAGCGAAAACCGTACTTTAAAAAGGCAAGCACTGCAAGTGTGAGAACACCCATATGCCCAGCAGTAGCTACATTAACGAGAGCTTCATGTGTCATCTCCGGCGCCCTCTTCGCAAAATTTTATCTTTTATTTCCGATTCGGTTGCCATGTCGTCATATTTGGTGTAGATATAGTACAAAAGGTCATTTAGCGAGTATCCGCCAAATTTCGACTTAATCCTGCGAATACCATCTGTTACAGGTTTATACTCTTCCCTCTGAAGAAGCTTTTCAACCCTATCCTTACCATCCCTGGTTAAACGGTAACGGCGCTCTTCATATACATCCGCCGTCGTTAAAGCATCAGATGGTGTTCCTTCTACTGTATCAGTACACTCTCCCATCAATTCCTCAAAGCTCATTTCCACCTCAGCAGCTTCTCCTTCAGTTGCCTCTCCAGCCACCTCACTGGTCAGCAAACCAAGATTTTCAAGAAACTCCAAGTCATCGTATAATTTCGCTGAGTAAGGTCCGGCTTTGTACGCGATGAATTCAAATCCATTTGCATCAGGCTTAATGTGCTCCTCACGTTCGAGCAAATAAATAAACTTTTGCAGCCGTGTAATGCCATTGATCCCTTCTTCGGTCTCATCTTTTCCACCCACCCCCAGCAGCAAAAGTATCAAATCTTTTCTGTTAATCTTCACCATAGCAAACCCTTTCTTGTTGTAACTCTCTCTTATTTTTGCACATTCTTCTCTAAACCACCGTGTTTTTATTATAAGAGTCGACAACTGAGCCGTCAAACCTCCAACAAATCCCGCCAAGGCCATATCACAAATTTGCCATCTCATTTTACCGACCAATTCCGTCAAAGAGAACCCAAAATTTCTTCTATTTTCACCCTTTTTCTTTTCAGTTTGGTGGACTTGTCCACTATTTTGTCGGATTAATTCGTGTTTTCGTCCTTGTTAGTCGGTCGCTAAAAATCCGGTGTAATTCCGTGTTAATCAGCGTCTATTTTCTCCATTTTAACAGACCCTCTTTTTAAGGGTCGTTTTTCTGGTTTACCCTGAAAAACCGGTTTAAAATCTCTCATTTCTTGTTCATTTTTTGTTAAAATGCTTTCATTTCTTGTCAATTTATTTCACTTTTTGGTCAATTTTTGCTCATTTTTGATCGTAATTTAGGAAAGATTTAACGATTGTATTGATTGTAGTGGCATGTCCACCTCATTTTTGAGTTAAAAACAAGGTTCGACTCTTTAAATCACCCCAAAATTATCACAAAAAACCCCAATTTTTAAAAAATCCAACTTAAAAATCAGTGTAAATCTGTGGTTATAATCATTCTTTTTAGCAACTGCTGCAGAAGCTCCATCGGCAGGCCCATTACGTTTGTTAAACTGCCGTCAATTCTCTCAATAAATTCGTCGCCTTTTTCCTTTATGGCGTAAGCACCAGCCTTGTCCTGCCAGGATTTGCTTTTGATGTGCTGGCGTATTTGCTCAGCAGTCAATTTTCGCGGATAAACGGTCGTGGTCTCACTTGCCACTAATTCGATGGGATTTCGTGCAGGGACAGCCGCATGCGGCTGCTCCGAGGGCGGGCAAAAAGGCCCGCCAGCCGGCGGCCAAGGTTTGCACGTACGGACAATTGCAACTGCGGTTATTACCTTATGCGGCCCGCTGAAGAGCTTTCTGGTAATCTGCTCGGCCTGCTTTGCGTCAAGGGGCTTTCCGATAATCTGGCCCTTAAAATCCGCAACGGTATCGGCACCGATGACCAAAAAACCCGGGTTCTTTTCTGCGACATTCTTTGCTTTGGCTAAGGCCAGACGCTCGGCATATTCACGTGCCTTGAGGCCCTTAGTTGAGAAAGCTGACTCGTCAATATCGGGCTGAACAACTTTAAATTTATAACCAGCTTGGGCTAATAATTGTCTTCGCCGGGGTGATGCCGAAGCTAAAATGATTGATACCGGACACTGTTGGGACATAAATCTTTAGTCTTGCCCGCCAGACGATAGGCGGGCTGGGGTCTTAATTATTTGCATGCAAAAGTCCAGATACTCTTTCTCGATTTGGTCAAAATCATCGCCGATATACCGCTCAAATAACAGCAGGCCAACAATTCGGTTCCACACGATAGTCCTCGGGACGTTTCTATCTATTGCAATTTTTTTGCTGACCTCATCGAGCGGCCAATCTCCTCTTAGGCCGCCCTGGAGCAACCGGCGATAAATATCCAGCCGTTTCCCATAGTCCGCTTCCCGCAGAAACCGCACCAGTGCATAGGATTGGCCGTAAAAACCCATTAGCGCCTCAGTCTCATCCGTAGCAAGCACTTCGCCGGGGTTTACAGCTATCAATTCTTTCAACGGCATCATTTTGTTGTTTATCAGCGTTTTCTTCAGCGCATTTAAACGGTACACATTTTCAGCCGGCTCAAAATAGAATGCATCCTCTTGCGTCCCTTGCGCCTCAAAGAGCATTGCGACCCCTTCGTCAAGCCAGCTCGGCAGACGAAACTTAAAGTGCCTGCCGTTAAACTGATGCCATCCCTCATGCCCAAGAACAAAGAAAGTTCGCTCTCTGCCGATATTATACACCACGCAGGCGCCATTATGGTAATAGGCACCTGCCTTTATTTTGTAAAACAGCTTCGCCTCATCGCCCGCAAAGGTCCTGGTAAAGTCTTCCCACTGCTGGCGGTCGTTAAAAAGATAAATGGTAAATTTGGTTCCCGTCTCGATCGGCCTGGGCAACTGACTATTATAGCCGCGATATGCTAACTCAACAAATCCGGGAACCCGCTGAAGCATCGGAGGGTCTAAGAGCGTTGTGAAAATCTCATAATGAGCGGTAGTTATTTTCAGCCCCGGCCCATATTCGTTTTCCCAGAACTCTACGGATTCCAGGGCCGGCAGATTCTGCCTCCGCAAATACGCGACCATATCGGCGGTAATCTTGATATTATCGGCATCGCCGGATTCAACCGTTCCAACTTTATCGGATTGGAAACAACCGGCCAGACAAAATGCGATTATACAAATCAGCGAGAATTTCCTCACTCCAATCCTTCCTCCGAAGACCAGCAATTCTATTTAGACCGGCACTCAACCGCCTTGCCGGACTAAAGCCAAATCTAAGAAATATGCTTCAAAAACTCTTAACTCCACGTTATTCTTAACATCGGCTGCAAACGATAAGAAATCCATTATATTTTGTCCAAATATAGGGTATTTTTCGTCTAAACTTATGGCCGGCCCTATAAGACAGATGCGGTCTGACAATGGGAAAATTTATGAGCACTCGAATAAAAACACTGTGCAAACGTGTCAAGAAGGCAGATAAAGATGCTGCCTGCGAATTGTTGAAAATCTACTACGAGGACATTTATTCGTATCTAAGACGTCTTTGCGGCAGCAGGCATGATGCCGAAGACCTGACCCAGCAGACGTTTCTTAAAGTATGGTCCTCACTTGATGGTTTCACAGGCCGAAGTAAGTTTTCAACCTGGCTTTACAGGATTGCCCACAATACTTTTTTAGATTGGCTGCGCAAAGATACTGCCGGTGTTCAATCCCGCCTGGACCAATGGTGGCAGGATTGTACAGACCAAAATTCCAGCCCATTTGAAAATCTCGCCGAACGCCAATTGGCTCAGTGCTTATACGAAGCTGTAGACCGCCTTGATGAGGATAAAAAACACGTTGTGCACCTGCACTACTACCAGGGATTGTCTATCAGCCAAACTGCCAAAGTTCTGGATGTTGCAACGAGCACCGTAAAGTACAGACTTCGCGAAGTCTTTAAAATTCTTAGAGTAAAGATAGGTATTGAAGAAAATGGCTTTATCCAAAAACAAACAATTCCAATCGAAAAAGGAGAAGCAATATGAATATGCAAAAGAAAATCGAGCAAAGTCTCAGAGCTGCCCCAAAACCACCGGCACCGGCTGGTTTATTAGACAAGCTGCAGGCAGACATATCCGCCTGGGATATGAAAACGCAGCGGTCGGCTCTGCGCATGTGGTTTGCCCCCACAGGCGGGCGATTCTCACTCTGGCGCGTAGCCGCCGCAGCGGCGGTCGCAATTGTGGTCCTGCTACCTTTGAGCTACGGTGCCACTAAGTTAATAAAACGTTTCATCACTATCTCCCAGTTGCCCGCCATCAGTCTGCGTTCCATTAATCAAGGTGCTGCGCTGTCTCCGGATGGAAAACAATTTGCCGGCATCGCGGGGAGAAATCAATTGACCGTCATCGACCTCTCATCCGATGAACGGCGGAACGTCGCTGAGAAGTGTACCGGCGACGTTGTATGGTCCGCTGATGGAAGTGAAATCGCTGTCTATAGTTACGGCCCGCGACCAGCACTTCTGGCGGTTTCGCCAAAGACAGGAAAAACACGAACTCTGATGGAAAATCCGCAGCCGCCAATCTATCTTTACGACTGGTCACCTGATGGAAAACTTATCCTCGGTGATAGGACGCCCACTGCTGAGATTGTTGAAGCGGTCCTGGTCAATCTGGAAACCAAGAAAGAAACCGTCCTGGCCAAGCACACGGCGGACTATTCCCTTTTTCCTCATTTTTCTCCGAAGGGAGACTTGGTCAGCTATGTCACCAAAGAGGGCGACAGGTACATTCTGCACCTGCAGAAAATCGATGGGACAAGCCATGTCAAATATATGGATTTTCCGGGCGAAATCAGGCAACCGCTATGGTCGCCCGATAGCAGTCACATTGTCTTCACGGGCACGCAGAAAGGGTTTCCTCGTGAGTATAAAGATTTGTGGGCATTACGGGTTCAAGGTAACCAGTTCATTGGGGCGCCTTTGCCGGTGGTACCGGATGTTGGACAGATAAAATTCTACAACTGGTCACAAAATGGACAATTGGCCTACCGGATGGGTTTTGAGCTTGGCGGGATATTCGTTTTGCTGATGGACTCGCAAACAGGCAAACCTACCGGAGTGCCACGGCAATTGGTGCGGGCAGGTGGATTCCCGATGCATTGCTGGTCACCGGACGGCAAACAAATTGCTGTGCTGAGGCAAAAGCAACTGACTTTCGTATCCGCTTCCACTGGTGAGCAAATAAGACAGGTGTCATTACCCGAAGTTACACAGGACGGTCGGGGAATGTCCTGGTCGCCGGATGGAAAACTGATTGCCTTCCCTGGCCTTGTGGACAGAGAGAACAAAACAGGGATTTTTCTAATTACGGTCGAGAGCGGTGACGTAAAACTACTGGTGCCGCTGGAAGCACCAGCCTATTTCGATCCATCGTGGGCTCCAGACAGCAAGACCATCGTTTATAGAACTGGACTCGGCGTAATTTACTTCGTGAATATCGAAGACGGAAAACCGCGAAGCATGAATTCTCCGTCGGAGCACAACGAAGACATGAGAGTGTGGGAGCAGAACAAAAACAAGTACGAAGAGTGGCTAAAGAGAGCTCGGATCCGGATCTGGCCAGTCTTTGCACCCGACGGCAGCTCGGTCGCCTATATACTATGCGGTCAAAAATCTGGCACCGTAATGGCGACCACTATAGACGGCAAAGAAACCAGAGAAATATTTCAGTTGAAAAACAACAAGAGTGTTCATACCTTTGATTGGTCTCCGGACGGACGTCATATTGTGTTCTCGTCTGCCGACAAAGAGATTTGGTGCGCTCCAACCGATGGTAGCGAGCCGTTTCAAATCGCCGATATATCTGCTCTTGGAGACTATGCGTTGATGCCAAAATGGTCGCCGAAAGGAGATGCTATCACCTTTTATGTCGCCCATGAGGAGTCTCGCTTCTGGGTAATGGAGAACTTCCTGCCGGCGGCAGAGGCGGGCGGAAGGTAGCAGCTTGTATTGCATATTGCTTCCTGCGTATCGCGTAAGCCTCATTACGCACGACGCACCACGAATCCCAAGACCGGATGTTCTATTGGAAATTATATGTCTTTGAAGTCCGCGCCGAATACATCGGCGGTGAAGAAATAAACTTCAGTCTTGGGGTCTTTCCAGGCATCGGGCGCAAGGCCGGCTTTGTGTGCGCAGCAGTACGAAAGAAATTTCTCCTTGCTCCAGCCGGTCTCGGTAGCGACCTGAGGCAAAAAGCAGCCCGATGCGTGTCCTCTTTTTATATAAATGCCATCGACCCCAAGCCGTAGACTTAACGGCTTATCCGTCCGCTGCAGCGGCGAAAGGACCGATATCTCGATATCGAGGTTCTTCAGCTCACCGGCGGTTATCGGGTCAGCAAAGAATCGCGGGTCGCCGGTAGCCGAGGACTTTGCCATCTCGCTAACCAGCTCAATCAGCGGACCTTCAGAGATGAATTGGCCGATGCAGCCTCGCAATTGGCCTTTGTTTTTCAACGTTACAAAGCAGCCGCAATGAGCGTTTAGTTCAGGGTCGTCCGAATGAGGCTTCTCGGTCGGCTGCCGCCTGATAACCGCCTCAACGGTATTACGGGCTACCGAAAGAAGCGCCTTTTTCTGGGCATCGTTCATAATAGTCGGCCCCCTTAATAACAAGTTACCAGTTACTAATCATCGATGGTCAATGCAGCCATTTTATCACAAGGAATCCGCCAATCAATAGTGCTGCCAGCGCAAGTGAAAACCAGTTGAAGTATTTTTCGAGAACAGGCTTGATTTTCTCTCCCTTCCAGCCCAATAGTCCGGCTACTAAAAAGAACCTCGCAGACCGGCTTAGCGCCGAAGCAATGAAAAAAACAATGAAATCAATCTTGAACACCCCAGCGGTCACGGTAATCACTTTATACGGAATGGGAGTAAAACCAGCTATTGCGACGATTTCCCAATCATATTTTACGTACAAAGCGCCAACTGTAGTAAATGGATTTATCTTGACCTCATTTACCGTTTTTTCATCTAATGATTGGCTTTGCCCATCACGTGTGGATAGAACGATGGGGTAAATGGTCATCTTTTGAATTTTGGGTGCCGGCTCGAAAAGCAGTTGAGCATCAACGCACTTTCGGTCAATAAGGCCCTGCACCTGTTGGCCGGAAGTAAGCACAACCATATCACGTGAAAAACCAGGAACGTAGTCGTGAAAGAGATTGCCGACCCCCGCCCACAAAAACATTCCTATTATGTACCCAAAGCACCCGCCCAGAACCGAAGCCAGCGAGCACAAAAGGGCAAATCTAAGCCATTTCCGCGGTATACCCAGTGACATTGCTGCCAGCAGCACATCAGGCGGAACGGGGAAGAAACTGGACTCCGAGAAGGCAAGCAAAAATAGTGCGGCGTGAGCGTGCGGGGTATCCGCCCAGTGAATAACCCAATTATACAGCCGTCTGTGCCAGTGCCACCAGGTGATTAGTTCGTGACTCGTCGCTCGTGACTCGTCGCTCGATTCACAATCTGCCATTTCGCCATTCGACATTCGATGTTCCTTGTTCGATATTCGATATTCACTACCCTCACCCATCATCCTTTTACCGCTCCCTTACGGTCGCGGCTCTGATGGTTAATTAACCACTCCATCACCCGACTACGCCAAGGCTACGACGGGCAAGTCGGCGGACAAGCGTCGCTCGTCGCTCGATTCACTACTCACGGTTTCGCCATTCGACATTCGATGTTCCTTGTTCGATATTCGATATTCACTACCCTCACCCATCATCCTTTTAACCGCTCCCTCACGGTCGCGGCTCTGATGGTTAATTAACCGCTCCATCACCCGACTACGCCAAGGCTACGACGGGCAAACGGTCGCGGCTCTGATGGCTAATTTTTCATACTCACAATATGCTTATCCTGCTATAATGTCAATGAGCAAATTCTATCAACCCTTCGGTCACGGGGCACGAGCGACGAGTCACGAAAATGATTGAACATAAAGAACAATTCGAAACTGTTGGTCACGGATTATTAGTAAGAGCACCGGCTAAAATCAACTTAAGTCTGCTCGTGGCCGGCGAACGTCCCGACGGTTACCACGAGTTAGAAACGATAATGGCCAAGGTCAACTGGTACGATGAAATTTTCATCGAGCCGGGCCTGAAAGCCGACATTGAACTTGTCTGCAAAGGGCCGCAATGGGCGCCCACGGGAGAGGAAAATCTCATCTACCCGGCTGCCAAACTTTTCATGAATAGTTGCGGCCAGCGGGCCAACATCAAAATCACGCTGAAAAAAAATATCCCCGCCGGCTCAGGGCTCGGCTCAGCGAGCAGCGATGCAGCGGCGACCCTTATGGGGCTGAACAAATACTTTGACATACAACTTCCCAACCGCCAACTGGCCAAACTGGCACAGCAACTCGGAAGCGATGTGGCCTTCTTTTTGAACGGGCCGATGGCGCTTTGTACAGGAAGAGGTGAAAAAATCAAGAAAATAAACGAAAAATTTGATTTTTTGGCTCTTTTAATACTTCCTGATGTAAGTGTTTCTACCAAAAAGGTTTATGTAAATTATAAGCACGATTCGGCCCTTTACGAGAGACTTAAAATTCAAACAAACAAATATATCCAAAAAAACAGGATTGATTTAGTGGCGAAAATGTGCGCAAATATGCTGCAGACAAGCAGTTTCGGTTTGGTAAAAGGCCTTGCCGAACTGAAAGCAAAAATAGAGTCGTTAGATGTCGGGCCGTGCTGCCTGAGCGGTAGTGGTACAACAATATTTTGTATCATCGAGAGTGGGGATGAAGAGATAGCCAGGCAATACAGGGACAAAGTTGAAGAAAAGATCGGCTGCAAAAGCATTATCGTGAGTAACAATCGATGGTAAGGTGGTCCCGCACCTGCTTTCGCAGGGGCAAGCATGTCCCCGAAGAAGCGGGGGCGGTGACCCGACTTTTTGGCGAGGCAAAGAAAATGGAAATCAGCGAGGTCAGAGTCAAATTAGTAAGCAACAAAGACGACAGATTAAAAGCTTTTTGCTCAATAACGATGGATAATGAGTTTGTGGTTCGTGACATCAAGATTATTGAAGGTACGAACGGTTATTTCGTCGCTATGCCTTCAAGAAAAATGAGCGACCATTGCGAAAAATGCGGGGGTAAAAACCACCTCAGAGCTAAATTCTGCAACAACTGCGGGGCAACACTTCCGGAAAACCGGGCAAAGAAAGATTTTAAAGGCAGAATGAAGCTGCACGCTGATATCGCCCATCCGATCAACGCAGAATGCAGGAAGAGAATTCAGGAAAAAGTTATATCGGCCTTCAAAGAGGAGGTGGAAAAATCAAAGCTGCCGGGCTACAAACCCATCGAAATGGATGAGCCGGACGATGATATTCCTGAAGTAGTCTCGTAGTTATGGGGGGCCGTTGTCATATCGTCAAAGGCGACTTTATGCGAGGTGGTGAATCTGAACCCAATTGATGCGCACTGACAGAAGTCGTCAATGTGGTCTGTCATACTGGCCGGCAGCATTTACAGAGATGACAAAAGGGTACGGCCTATGTGGTAAGGTCTTCAAGAACCCTATCGAGAGCAACATCCAAGCGGTGATTGAGATCGTATCTACCTTCGGTAAGCCGGCGGCGGACGTCAAGAATCTTTTCCTGGCGAACTTCCGGCAGCGAAGCAATCCTTTTCAACACCTGGCCAATCGGCGTAGTGTTAATATTTTCAAGAATCTGCTCCATAAGTAAGTCCCTATCCGGAGCAAGGTCCCCTTCGACAGGACCAACCTGTCGATGATCTTGGCTTTCAAAAAAGTCGTTGAAATCGAATTTCGGCACTTAAACTACCCCACACGAAAAACTTCGAGCTAAAAATGTCCTTTTTTACCCCAAAGCCGATAACCACTATATCTTGTATGTCCCCCTAAATCCCTTCGGAGGCCTAAGACAATGTTCTAATACTGGTATCGACAACAACGCATGAAAAACTTTAGAAAATTCGGTACTTATCTGAACTACCACAAAGGCATAAAAGACACTGATTTATGATAAAATACGGGTTATCAGTACTGAAAACAGGCTTTTCAAAAAAACCTATTTTAAAAAAATACCGCCTGCAAAAGTTCATCCTGGAAAGCTGGGCAATATACTATATATAGTGATAGTCAAAAATCCTTAAAATTTATTTTGCCCTGAGAAAATCCTGTAATTAAAAGTGCTTTGTAGAAACCAACGTAGATGACGGTACAGTCGCGGAACTTATGTAATGCCGTACTATGCCAACTGTGATTTTGCGGGTAAAAACCTGCGGTAAAACCGCAACTAAATAATACACAGTAAATTGGGCTTTGAAAAAATTACTACAATCGTTGGAACAGCAATCACAGGGCCGGCCTCTTGACAGCAGTCCTGATATGATTTATTCTTCGATTGTTTAGTGTGTTTCGTGGAATCTATCGTTATCAGCGTCTGATAAAAAGCCAATGAATAATATCGCAAAAAAAACGGTCGTAACACGTTTTGCGCCGTCGCCGACAGGTTATCTGCACGTGGGTGGAGCGAGGACGGCCCTTTTTAACTGGCTCTGGGCCAGACGAATGGGCGGAATATTTATACTCCGCATCGAGGATACCGACCAGAAACGAAACACGCCAACCGCCATCCGGCAGGTTATGGATGACCTGCACTGGCTCGGCATCAACTGGGACCAGGGCCCTGAAGTCGGCGGGCCAAACGGGCCGTATCTGCAATCCCAGCGAAGGGACATCTACGATAAATACGTAAAACAACTGCTCGATGAGAAAACGGCTTATTACTGCTTCGATACCCTCGAAGAGCTTGATGCACTTCGCGAAGAAGACGAGGCCCAAAAAAAGTCCTTTTCTTACCATCGCCCCGAGGAATTCCCCGACGCCGAAGACGCCAAAAAGGCCCGCGCCCAGGGCCGACCCGTAACAGTACGATTTGCAGTGCCACAGGACGAACCTATTGTGGTTGCGGATATAGTACGCGGCCAGACTACCTTTGCACCCGGCGAAATAGGCGATTTTATCATACAAAAAAGCGACGGCTTCCCAACGTACAACTTTGCCTGCGTGGTCGATGACTATTTGATGAAGGTTACGCACGTCATTCGCGGCCAGGAACACCTCAATAATACACCCAGCCAGCAGGCTCTGTGGAAGGCTTTGGGATTTGGCGACCTTCCGCAATATGCCCACATGTCCGTCACTGTTAGCGATACCGGAGGCAAGCTCTCCAAGCGTGAGCGTCCGAAGGCCCTTCGCAAGGCAATCGAGGCTCAGCCAGACATCGACCTCGAAAAGCTCGCCGAGGCCGGCAATATCAGTCTTGAAGAGCTTGAAACATTTATCAAAGGCAGTACTACTATTGATATGCCATCCATCGATGCAATGGCCAAGCACATCGGCGCCGACCTGCCGGAAATCAATATCGTTGATTTCTTCAAAAGCGGCTATCTGCCCGAAACTATGGTGAATTTCCTTGCACTTTTGGGCTGGAACCCAGGCGACAATCGGGAGATTATGCCGGTTGACGAATTGATTGAGTCTTTTGACCTTTCGCGCCTGACGAAAGCCAACAGCCTGTTCGACCGCCATAAACTTCTTGCTTTCAACACCGAGCACATCCGCCTGGCATCAGGCGAAAAACTCCTTCAGCATTTCAGGGATTACTTAAAAGCCGTCGGCTCGCCGGTACTATCTGCGGATGATGTACGTCTTAAGAGAATTATCGACTTGTGTAAAGGCGCGAGGACTTTAGCAGACATCGAGAGCAAAAGTAGATTTCTTTTTTTAGACAATGACAATATAGAATATGATGACAAAGCAGTTAAGAAGGTCCTGCTGAAAGACGACGGCTTGGCCGTTCTAACAACTGTCCGCGACAGGCTTGCAGCGATGGAGCGATTCACAGGACAGGCGATTGAAGATATGCTGCGCCGACTGGCGGAGGAAAAACAGGCAGGCTTAGGCAAAGTCGCTCAGCCGCTGAGAGTGGCCATCTGTGGAACAACAATCAGTCTGCCGATTTTTGACTCGGTCGAGATGTTAGGCAAAGAAAAAACCTTAGCCAGAATAGATAATACGCTCAGGAAAGTCAAAAAAGATACTTGATGTTCGATGCTGGATACTCGTAAAAATGGTGAGCGGTGAGTGGCTAATTAGTAAATTACGAGAATCGCGCTTCGAGAATCAAGCATCACGACTCGATTTTTGATATTTGATAGAGACTTAGAGATGTCACTTTTGGTAACCGGCTCAATAGCGATTGATACTGTTAAAACGCCTTACGGCGTAAGCGAGGACTGCCTTGGCGGTTCGGCTGTTTATTTCAGTCTGGCAGCGGCTTTCTTTACGCCGGTTAGATTGACAGGCGTCGTCGGCTCAGATTTTCCGTTTGATTTAGCCGAGGTCTTCGCCGGCAAAAACGTTGACCTGACCGGTCTTGAAGTAAGAGCGAATAGCAAGACCTTCCGCTGGGCCGGCACCTACCCTGACCATACCGACAAGAGAAAAACGGATTATATGGAATTAAACGTCCTTGCCGAAGCGCCGCCGAGAGTGCCCGTCAAGTATAAGGACAGCAAGTTCGTCTTTCTTGCAAATACAGCACCCGGCCTTCAAAACGAACTGCTCGGACAAATCGAAGAGCCCGTCTTCGTAGCGGCTGACACGATGAACTGCTGGATTGAAGGCCACCTCGACGACTTAAAAACGCTGCTAAAAAAAATCGACTGCCTGATAATCAATGAAGATGAAGCGAGGATGCTGGCGGACGAATATAATCTGATAAAGGCCGCGCAAGAGATTCTGGCTATGGGCCCAAGTTTCGTGATTATCAAAAAAGGCGAATCAGGCTCAATTATGTGCAATGCCGATGATGATAAGTTTATTCTGCCGGCCTACCCTGCCACCGAAGTCAAAGACCCCACAGGCGCCGGCGATAGCTTCGCAGGCGCACTTATGGGCTATCTCGCGCAGAGCGGCAAAACAGATTTTAAAACATTGAAAACGGCCGTTGCTTACGGCACAGTGGTCGCCTCTTTTACGATTGCCGATTTCTCCGTGAATGGATTAATCTCCATCGACAGAGCCGACATCGACAACAGATTTGAATCGTTGAGAAAGATGACAAGCTTTTAGGATAAAAAAGAGGGGTTTGTAAAATTTTTACAAAATAATCGGCAATTGACCACATCCGACAGGATTGTTAGAATATTTCATATAGTAATTTTGAAATGCTGAATATCCCAAAACAAATTGAGTACTGGGTTAGAAGCGCCGAAGAAGATTTCGAAGTCGGCAGCAATCTCATTGAGGCCGGTAGGACTCGGCACGGCATGTTTTTTATCCACCTTGCGATGGAGAAAATACTCAAGGCATGCGTCTGTAAAAATCAGAAAAAAACGCCGCCGAAAATTCACAACCTGATTAACCTATACGAGTTGGCTGGTCTTGAAAAAAATACTGAAAGACAGGATGCGCTCGGAGCCCTAAACAGGTTTTGCCTTGAATGCAGATATCCCGAACAATGGCCTGCCATACTGGATAAAAAAGAAGCGCAACGTTACCTTAAAATGGCGGAGCAGTTGACAGAATGGCTAAAGAAGCAATTATAATTTCGGTTCGAAAATATCTCAATTACCTTAAAGAAAACGGCTTTAACATAAGTTTCGGGATATTGTACGGCTCTCAAGCGACCGGAAAAGCCAACGAATTTAGCGACATTGATTTACTAGTAGTATCGCCTGATTTTGACAATGAAATCGAATGCAAAACGCTTGACAAGCTCTGGCAGCTTGCGGGACGAACCGACTACAGAATCGAGCCGATTCCCTGCGGCCTCGAACGATGGGAAAAAGACGACTACACCCCTATCATCGACATAGCACGTAATGAAGGAACGATTGTAACGTTAAACTAACCGCAAAATTACTTGTCTTCTTTCATCATTCTCGAATATAATAATTTCTCACTGATGGACGGTATGGTTTTTGTCTTGTAAAGTAAATAAGTATGGTGTTCCTAATGGCACTAAGTTAAGGGAATCGTGGTCAAGAAAGCAGTCTATCCGCCCGCGAAATGAGCGAAATATACAATCAAACGGCATTCTGAGTCAGCCCCTGAGGGGACCAAATATGCTTAACTTAGTGCCATTATATGGTGTTCCCAGATTTCTCGATTTCCTGTAACCTGTAAAATGATGAAGTAAAAGTCACTTTTTGTTGAAGGATAAGAGAATATGAATAAAGAATTCTCACCTCAAGTTCCGTATGGTTACAAAGTTTTTATTAGAGTCTTTGAAGACGATGGTGATGAAGGTATCCAAATCACCGGTCTGCACGTTCCAGAAAACAAAGATTGGGCTCTTAAGTTCGCTGATGGAAAGAACCAACACATAACACTCAACAGAGAGCCGTATAACAAATATGATAAGAATGCTGTGGCTGTCATCGCCAATTGGAAAGGCTTGATTTTAAGCTATTCCAAACCTATTGGCTATATTCCGCGAGAAATAGCAAAGGAGATGGAGAAACACCCTCCCTTTTCAAATTTTAAGGCAGGTCTTAATAGTATTTATGTATCAGAAGACAGAAACTATGTAAGCATCCGAATTAACCTGTTTTGCCGAGAGGATATTGAAAGCCTGGACGAGAAGGACGAAAAGAATAGAGCAAAGGATAATCAGGAACTAAAGTCTTTATCACCAGTAGAACGCGGACTTTTCGATACTCTGCTAAGCTTTTGTTACAAAGTTCTTAGACAGTCGTCCCTCCTGTCATTCCCGCGAAGGCGGGAATCCAGGAATAAAACAGTCTGAGGCGAAGCCTCAATCAAATCATTGTCTAAAAACTTATTCCAGGTAGCTTAGACTATCTGAACGATTGCTCTGAAGACTACGATTGCAAGAGGCTTTCCACTAAACGACTCAACGAAGTTTTTCCAATATTCCTAAGCAAAGCATTAAATGAGTTGGGAATATCTGAAGCAGACTTTAATAAAACGGACAATGACGATTGGGTTGATAAGATTGAAAATGAAATGCTGAATTATGAACAAGAGATATTCGATGAAATAATAAAGTTGCATCCTAACATGAAGAAAAAATCATAGTTAGGGTGAAATCTAAATCTAAATCTGTAAATCTGGGTGTAAATCTTAAATCTGGGGACATCATACTCATTTCCTTGATGTATAAAAAAACATTTATCGTAAAAAAGCCCCGTAAACAACTACTCATAGACGACTTCGCCGTTTTTAGCGAAATCCACGATGAGCGACTCCCGATTTTGCCATTCTTCAGGGGTAAAAGCCATCGCCTCTATCGGCTCAAAAAGAGCGTAAATGGCGCCTGAAAGTACGTCGATTCTTTCCCAATAGCTGATTCTGTTGCTTTTTCCGTGAAATTGGCGTAATCAGAGATTAAAATAAGGGTAAGCTGACTAAGCGTTCAATTGACCAAAACGGTTTGGATTTTGAATTTTGATAATTTGAATTTGTCCATTCTATGTAGTACTACGAAGGATGAATTTAGGATTTAGAATTTAGTATTTCGGGTCTATAAGATATGCGAGTATTTATAGCGATAGATATTAGTGATAGAATCAGAGCAGCCCTGAGCGATTTGCAAAACCAGTTGGCAAGCAAAGCTAAAGTAAAAAAAAGCGACGTCAAGTGGGTAAGGCCAGAGACGATACATCTGACACTGAAATTCCTCGGCGAGATTAAAGATGAGCAGGCAGGGGATGTTTGCAACATAACCAAGCAGGTCGCCAGCCGGCACAAGAGCTTCGAGCTGGGTGTAGAATCGGTAGGCTGCTTCGGCGGCAGAAGTGCCAGAGTTTTATGGGTTGGCGCAGGACAGGATTGCGAGAATCTGCTAAAATTGCAAGACGACCTTGAGCAGCAGCTTGCTCTGGCCGGCTGGCCTAAAGAAACGAGAAAATTCTCCGGCCATCTAACCCTTTGCCGCATAAGAAACTCAAAGACGGGCCTCGAACTGGCACAAACGGCTGAAAAATATAAGGATTTTAAACTCGGCACTACACCGGCTGATTCGGTCTGCGTTTATCAGAGCCAGTTGATGCCGAGCGGCCCTATTTATACTGTGTTAGGAAATTATAAAATGCGTGAAGCGTGAAACGTTATTCGTGAAACGAGATACGAGATACGCTTCACGAGATACAAAGAAGGAGATTGCAAGAATGGCAAAAACAAAAAAAGCTGAAACAACTCCGGAGGTAACCAGCAAGGAAACCGCATTGCAGCGTGTGATTGCCCAGATAGAAAAGCAATACGGCCAGGGCGCGATTATGCAAATGGACGAACATCGGTACGCCAGGATTGAGGGCATACCCAGCGGCTCACTATCGCTGGACATAGCTCTCGGCGGGGCCGGCGTCCCGCGCGGCAGAGTTACCGAATTGTTCGGGCCGGAGTCGTCCGGCAAAACCACACTTGCACTTCATGTTATTGCCAACGCCCAGCGTGCAGGCGGCGTGGCCGCGTTCATCGATGCCGAACACGCTCTGGATACGACCTGGGCCAAAAGATTGGGTGTCGATGTCAGCGGTCTGCTGGTCAGTCAGCCAAACAACGGTGAGGAGGCACTTAACATAGCCGAGATGCTAATAGGGTCAAATTCGGTAGATGTCATAGTTATCGATTCGGTCGCCGCGCTTACACCAAGAGCAGAGATTGAAGGCAAGATGGGTGACACTCAGGTGGCACTGCAGGCCAGATTAATGAGCCAGGCGATGAGAAAGCTCACCGCTATCATCAGCAAGAGCAAAACTGCTCTTGTGTTTATAAATCAAATCCGTATGAAAATCGGCGTTATGTTCGGCAATCCCGAAACCACCCCTGGCGGAAAGGCACTGAAGTTCTATAGCTCCATCCGGATTGACCTGCGGCGAGTTACAACCTTAAAAGATAATACCGGCGCCATCGGTACGAGAATTAGAGCCAGAGTAGTAAAAAACAAAATCGCGCCGCCTTTCCGCGAGGCCGAGTTCGACATCATGTTCGACAGCGGAATCAGCTACGAGGGCGATTTGATTGACCTGGCCCTTGGCTGTAACGTCGTCGAAAAAAGCGGCACCTGGCTAAACTATGGCGATGTCAAGCTCGGCCAGGGCAGAGATAACGCCAAAAAATACCTGACCGAAAATAAAGACTTGTGCGAGGAGTTAAAAAATAAAGTCCTCGCCGCCAAAGGCTTTGGGAGTTGATTATGCTTTGTAGAAAAGACCCACCGTCATTTCGACCGAAGCGTCCCTTTGGGACGCGAAGTGGAGAAATCTGTTCAAAAATAGATTTCTCGACTCGCCTTCGGCTCGCTCGAAATGACAGTTTCCAACCTTTTCTACAAAGCAAATTGATTATTGATTATCAGCTTTAATGAGGGATTAAGTGGCATTAAGTGCAAAGCAAATAAGAAACGGCTTTATAGATTTTTTCAAGAGCAAAGGCCACGAATTCGTCCCCAGCTCGCCGATAGTCCCCATCGGCGACGAGACCCTGCTTTTTGCAAATGCCGGGATGAATCAGTTCAAGGATATTTTCCTCGGACTTGTGCCTCCGCAACATCGGCGAGTAGCCAACAGCCAAAAATGCCTGCGCGTAAGCGGCAAACACAACGACCTTGAGGAGGTGGGCAAAGACACCTATCACCATACTTTTTTCGAGATGTTGGGCAATTGGTCCTTTGACGATTACTTCAAGGCCGAGGCAATCCAGTGGGCCTGGGAGCTCATCGTAAATGTTTGGGGCATCGAGGCGGACCGCTTGTGGGCAACGGTTTTCGCAGGCGACCAGGCCGATGGTCTGCCCAGAGACGACCAGGCCGAGCGGCTGTGGACCAAAGTAACGCCGATAGCTGCCGAGAAGGTTTTGGCCTTCGGCAAAAAAGATAATTTCTGGGAAATGGGCCAGACCGGTCCCTGCGGGCCGTGCAGTGAAATACATATCGACCTCGGCCCGGAGGCCTGCGATATGAAAAACGTCCCGCGGCATAGATGCCGGATAAACGGCGGCTGCGCGAGATATATTGAGCTGTGGAATCTTGTTTTCATACAATTTAATCGCCAGAGCGGCGGCGAGCTTGCGCCGCTTCGGGCTAAATACGTTGACACCGGTGCAGGCCTGGAAAGAATCGCAGCGGTGCTGCAGAATAAAAAAAGCAACTATGATACCGATTTATTTATGCCCATAATCAATTGCGTCAGCGGCATAACCGGCCACAAATACACATCGAAGCTGGGCAACAAAACAGATAATGCCTTCAGGGTAATAGCCGACCATATTCGGGCACTTATCTTTGCGATAACAGATGGAGCGATTCCCTCCAACGAAGGCCGCGGATACGTGATTCGCCGAATACTTCGCAGGGCGTCGAGGTTCGGCAGAGAGCTTGGAATGCACGAGCCGTTTATTTATAAACTCGTGCCCGTGGTCGTCGATTGTCTGGGCGAAGCGTTCGCCGAGATAAAGGCAAGGGCCGACTACGTCTCAACGGTAATTGAATCCGAAGAAGCGAGCTTCGGCAGAACGCTCGATAGAGGCATTGAAATCTTCGCTGCCGCAGCCGGTCGGGCGCAGAAATCAAAAGACAAAATCATCAGCGGCGAGGACGCCTTCCAGCTTTACGATACATACGGTTTTCCGCTCGATTTGACCGAGCTTATGGCACGGGAGCGCAACCTAAAAGTCGATACAGAAACCTTTGCCCAGCTTATGGAGGCACAGCGAACTCGAGCACGTGCTGCACAAAAATCGTCCTTAATGACGGTGAATCCCGGCGTAATGCTTCCTGTCACCGACGACGCCGCGAAGTACCAGACCGGCACATGCAAAACCACGTTAAAGGGCTGGATAAGGTCGGGGGCTTTTATCAAGACAGGTACAATCGATCTCATAGAAGACGGCCCTTACAACGTTCGCGATGAAACTATCGGGCTAATTCTGGAAAAGACGTGTTTCTATGCGGAAGCCGGCGGCCAAATTGGCGACTGCGGAATGATAGAGAGTGAAAGCGGCCGGTTCGTTGTTGAAACGACCCAGAAAGTAGGCGATTGTATAATCCATTGGGGCAAACTGGCCACGGGGGGTTTCAGTATCGGTCAGGCGGTGACCGCAACCGTGGATGAAGACAGAACCGCGACTAAGAAAAATCATACGGCTACTCACCTGTTGCAGTGGGCGCTGCAGCAGGTGCTCGGTGGTTTAGTTGCCCAGCAGGGCAGTTTGGTCTGTCCCGATTACTTGAGATTTGATTTTACCTACCCGAAGGCCGTGACGGAGCAGGAAAAGAAAAAGGTCGAACAGCTTGTCCGAGAAAAAATCGCGGCTGACCTTCCGGTCGTCTGCTGTGTAATGCCTAAAGAACAGGCCCAAAAACTTGGTGCAATGGCACTATTTGGCGAAAAGTACGGAAACGAGGTTCGCGTAGTGGGCCTCGGCGCCGAGGACGAGAGCCAAATTGGCCAGGCCTTCAGCAGGGAGTTCTGCGGGGGCACGCATGTCGACAGGCTCGGTTCTATCGGCGGCTTTAAGATAATTAAGGAAGAGAGCATCTCGGCTGGTGTCCGCAGGATTACCGCGCTGACCGGCCAGGGCTTAACCGCGTATCTTGAAAAAGCAAGCGACATCGTCGATGAGCTTTCTGCGGCGCTAAAGGTCCCCTCCGAGGCGCTGGTCGACAGAGTCGGCCAGCTCATAGAGGACAATAAAAAACTTTCAAAGCAGCTCCGCTCGGCAGCCCGGCACAGCGGCTCTGATACTATAGCTGAAGCAAAACAGCTTCTGGAAAAATGCGAAAAGCTCAGCGAAACATCTCTAATCGTCGGCCGGCTCTCGACGACCCCAGTCGAGCAGGCCCGAGAAGCTATCGATATGCTCAAGAAGAAGGCGAAATCCGCAGCTATCGTTCTGGGCTTTGTTGACGACGATAAAGCAACACTTCTGGCGGGAATGACAAGCGACTTAGTCAAAAAGGGCGTAAAGGCCGATGACATTGTTAAGCAAATCGCACCGCTCGTTGATGGCGGAGGCGGCGGCAAACCTCAAATGGCCCAGGCCGGCGGCAAGAATCCGGAAAGGCTCGACGACGCCCTCACCAAAGCCGCGGAAATAATAAAAGAACAACTGGCGGATGTCTGACTAACGCGTAAACAGCCGTTTTCTCAAGAAATATGCTGACTACGCTTTTTTCAGCTTTTTTGAATTAATAAAGCGGGCGGTTCTGCGTCTTATCTAATAAAGACAGTTAGCATTTGATAGTCGGGCCAAGTGCAATTAATTGAAGAGGCGGCAGAATCCATGATTAAGTTTTGTTGTGAAAACTGCGGCCAGAAAATCAGCGTCCCCGAAATCCATGCGGGCAAAAAAGGCAAATGCCCTAAGTGTAAGAATATCGTTGTCGTTCCAGCTCTCAAGCAGATACCGGCGCAAAAAAAGCAAGTTTCAGTCCAGCCTGGCAAAGAGGAGGATTTATTTGAGAAGCGTCTTGAAGCGCCACGAGAGCCTAAAGAAGAAACACAAGCAGAGGAAACCGAACCTGTCGCCCGCCGCAAACTGCCATGGCTCATCGATATATTCCTCTATCCTACCAGCAAACCAGGATTGATTATGTTTGTTATATTTGTAGGGGTACCACTGATAATTAGAATTTTATTGATGTTGCTGAACTTGTCCATCTTAATATTTCCACCTTTGATTGTGTTTGTTCTACCAATTGGAATTTTAGGTTCGATTATGAACTTTCTCATATGGTTATATATATATTGGTACTTCTGCGAATGCATTCGGGACAGTGCTGGCGGTGGCTTGCGGGCGCCTGAGACATTAGCCAATACCCCGGGCCCCGGAGATTTGCTCTGGCAGTGTTTGAGAATACTTGGCTGTCTTATTATTTTCTTATCACCAATGCTAATTTATTATCTATGTGCCAGGCAAACCAATACAGTTTTCTGGGCTTTATTAGGCTATGGGCTCTTCTTTTTCCCGATGAGTTTATTAGCTGTTGTTATGTTTGATTCGATCAATGGGCTGAATCCCACATTGCTCCTTGGGTCGATATTCAGCACGTTCCTACACTACTGCGGACTTGCAATACTTTTTTACGGCGTTGGCCTTTTGTTTGTTGCAGTATTGTCAGTCAGACCACAAGTAGCAGTTTTGAATTATTTCTTCAGCAAAACACTTTTCATTTGGCTGCTACTTGTGGCCGGTCATCTACTCGGGCGCTTCTACTGGCGAAATCAGGAAAAACTTAATTGGGAAGTGTAACTCGTCATACAAAGTTATTTTCGGCTGGTGCTCTGTCGGATTTTTACTCGTCTTGGCGACTCCACTCTGCCATAGGCTTCGCCTGCTGCAACGGTGCGACAGCACGACGAGCCGGCGGCAAAAACCCAGAAAGGCTCGACGACGCCCTCACTAAAGCCGCCCAAATAATAAAAGAACAGTTAGCGGGTGTCTGACTAACGCCTGGGAAGTGTAGCTTATCCTACGGAGTCATTTTGGGCCGTGTTTTTTGTCGGATTTTTACGCTTTTAGCGTGGGCGTCGAGGCCCTCGGCCTCAGCCAAGCGAATAATATCCTCGGCACTTTCGGATAATTTTTCTTTATCGTATTCGATAATACTCGTTGATTTAATAAAATCATTCGCACTTAAAGCACTAAAGAATCTTGCGCTAGTACCCGTTGGTAATGTATGGCTCGGTCCAGCCCAATAATCCCCCACTGCTACAGGCGAGTAATCTCCGATAAATATTGCGCCAGCGTTTTCGATTTGGCTGGCAATTTTCTTACTTTCCTCACCGCACTGAATCTCCACATGCTCCGAGGCAAGCTCATTTGTCCATTCTATCACTCTATCCATATTCTCAAACACAGCAATTCCGCTGAAATTTTTCAAACATTCGATTGTTACTTCCCTTCTTTTCAGCTTTTGAACCTGGTTTTTTATCTCGCCGAGAATCATTTCTGCAAATTTTTGAGAATCAGTTAATATGATTGCACTTCCAGGTGCGTGTTCTACCTGGCTTAACATATCGGCTGCCACCCAGGCTGGATTTGCTTTCTCATTTGCAATTATCAATACCTCACTCGGCCCGGCTACCGAATCAATATCAACCAATCCAAAAACCTCCCGCTTGGCCATCTGTACCCACTGATTGCCGGGTCCCACAATCTTATAGACTTTTCTTATCTCATCTGTTCCGTGTGCCAGAGCAGCTATCGCTTGTGCGCCGCCGATACGATAAACTTCGGTTATTCCCAGTTCATAGCATACGGCCAAGATTACCGGGTGAATACTGCCTTTGTATTTTGGTGGTGAGACAACAACAATTTCCTTAACACCTGCGACCTGTGCAGGTACAGCGGTCATAATTACTGTCGAAGGAAGTGGCGCTGACGCACCTGGCACACATATACCAACCCTTTTTATGGGTGTATATTTTATTCCGGGATGCTTGAAATTGCCGATGTAAATTTCTTTCTGGTATTTTCTAACATTCTCAATCGCCTGCCTAATAGATTTCATAAGCTCTTTGTCAATTTCTTTATGAGCTTTTTCTAAATCTTCCTTAGAAACACGAAATTGCTCAGGTGTTAACTTAACACCATCAAATTTTTCCGTAAATTCCGCTACAGATTCGTCTCCACGTTTCATAACCTCTTTAACAATATCTCTTAACCGTTTGTTCTCTTCGCTATCTATTTTAAACCTTGCTGCATTCACTACTGCAAAACGCAGTTTGCTTAGTTTGCTTTCAAAGTTTGGGTGTTCATATGAAATTAGGATTTTATCGAGTTCGTTTGCCATTACTAATCTCTGTGTTCTCCGCGTACTCTGCGGTTAATGGTCCTTATCTGTCGAAGTTTCGGTGGCTATAAACTCGCGTTGCCTTCTGCAGCAGCAGATAATGTTGGCCTTTATACGCGGTCTTTATTCCCGCAATTTTAAATCGCACCGGCTCCGGCACAGCAGATTGTCTGCCCTCGGTCAGCTCCAACGCCTCACACGGCAACAGCCGCAAAGATACCTGCTGGACATTCCTGCCGAGAGCGTCAAGCACAAATACGAGCTGGCCGTCATCCTGTTTGACCAAAAGGGCCGTCCTGTCGGCCAAGACAGAATCGGCGTTCAGCGATTTTCTATTTTCAGCCGTCGTTTGCAAATCGTTGGTTGGAAATCTTTCACCGTCCGCTATCCGCTGTCCGCTATCTGCCATTCCCGCTCGTCTGGTATTGAGTTTTTCTATAATCTCCTGCGGTATCTCCAATATATCGTTCGGCTCATTGATGGCCGGCTGCCGCCCGCCCTCGTCCGCCAACGGCTCATCAGCCAGCCTGTCTTCTTGCTGCTGTGGTTTGTGCAGTGCGTCCGGTGTCTGAGATTGCGGCTTTACTATTTTGGTCAGCGGCAAAAAATACATTGGGAAGATGAAATTCTCGCCTTTATATTTTGTAACTCTGCCCCAGAGCCTGACGGAAGGCCCGTTAACACCAGCGGTCATCTTTTCCAGAGTTGCCGATTGCAGCAACTCTAACCTTGTTCCTGCTTTGAGAAGAACTCTATAGTCGATTACGTCTGAACCAAGCTCAAAGAACCATCCACTCCCGCACGGGTTGGGCTTAGACCCCCGCCCGGCTTGGTGTCCGCTAATTGGTGCAGGACCGTCCGGAGCTGTTTGGCTTGTGCGAGACGAAAGGCCGGTGGTCAATCTACCATCGACGCCCCTTAGAACAAAGCCGTCCCACAGAAGGCTTTGGCGTGCTTTCCCTGCGCCGCTGGAGGCCCGCACCGAGGCTGCGGCAGTTGCGCTTGGTGACTTACTTCTAACGGCCCTTGCATCCAATCCCGATGCCGCCGAGACAACACTCATAAGAAATACCAACATCAAAAATACCAATCTCTTGCCCATATCGATGTCTTATAGTTCTAAGTTTTCAATAGTCGATAATCAATTATCAATAATCAACTGAACGGCTTGCCGTGGCTTATCAGCCAGCTTTATAAGTCGGCTGCTGTCAGGGTCGTCGGCTGCGACCAGCGCGACCAGCGGCTTCCAGAATTCACCTACAAGTATAATAGGTTTATCTGCTTCGAGAAAGCCTTTGTTTTTCAATTCCCAGACCTTTGCCAATTCCAGCAGTGTTCCCGTTCCGCCGGGCAGCACAACGTACGCCTGCCCCAGCTTTATTAGCGTATCGAGCCGTTCATCGAGCGAGTCGGCAACTATTTCGCGGGTTATATACTCGTTGGCCTTGCTCGTCTTAAACGCCGAGCACGTAACGCCAATAATTGTGCCGCCGGCCTCAGCAGCCCCTTTGGCCGCAGCCAACATTGTTCCGCCGTATCCGCCGTTAGCTATGACAAAGCCTGCCTGCGCTAACAATTTACCGGTTTGGTAGGCAAGCATGTAAGCTGAATCGCCACATTTTGCTCTGCCGGTTCCGAAAATGGTTATTGTTTTGTCACTCATTGGCTCTTTAATTCAGAGGGACAGAGGAGCAGAGGAACAAAGGCACAGAGTTACTTCGTTTGTTTATCGTTCAGCTTCTTAGTTAAGCTGCTGAGCATTCGCTCTATTTCTCTGCTCGATTCATAAAGTCGATCAAAGTCAGTTTCGTTCAAATATTGCAAATTCAAAGAAATTTCTATCTGAGTTTGTAATTCATACAGAGAGGCCATTGCGAGACGCAGAAAACGAATGTAATCAATAGTTGAGTTTCTGCCATAACCTTCTGCTATATTGCTGGGAATTGAAACAGCGCAACGTCTCATTTGTGAAGTCAATCCATAGGTCTCATCTTTAGGAAATGATTTTGACAACTTATATATTTCCTTAACCAAGACCATAGATTTTTGCCAAATAAGTAAATCCCTGTACGTTTTCATTTCTCTTTACTTTTCCTTTGTGCCTTTGTGCCTTTGCCCCTTTGTGCCACTCTTACACGTGTAATTCAAAAGACCAGCCGAAAGCAAAATTTCTCTGTCTCTGTCGGAAAGATCCAGCCTGCCGACAAATTCGAAGGAGCCGTCCGCTTTGACAATCTCCACTGTGTCACTATCCCTTATCGCTTCGAGCAGATTATCTATCGCAAGCTCGTCGCCGCATTGGACTTTGTCATAGTCAGCGGGCTGGGCAAATTCGACCGGCACGATGCAGAAGTTAATCAAATTGGCCTTGTGAATTCGCTCAATACTTTTCGCAATCACCATCCGCACACCAAGATACATCGGACAAAGCGCAGCGTGCTCTCTCGATGAGCCCTGTCCGTAGCTTTCGCCTGATACGATGACACCGGATACTGCTCTTTTCTTTAACTCAAGGGCGCGCTGGGCGAACGTTGGTTTGCCCTGCTCATTGAAACAATTAAAGACCGCCTTTGCGTATTCAGGCACATTCGAGCGCAGCTTCAAAAAAGTCCCAGCCGGCATAATATGGTCGGTGCTTATCTTATCGCCGCATTTAATCAACACCTTGCCCGTCAGTTTTTGCAGCAACGGTGTCGGCGGCTCCGGCACGACAATCGTGGTCCCGCGTAAAACTTCTACCTTCGCTGCTTTCTCTTTGCTCAAAGGCTTTTCTATCATATTGTCGTTGATGATAAATTCGTCCGGCATTTTTATTTTCGGATATTTTAATTCGAACAATTCTGGCATATCGCGCGGGTCGGTAATTTGCCCTGTCAGAGCCGAAGCAACCGCCGTCTCGGGACTAACCAGATAAACCTTATCGCCGGCTGTTCCGCTGCGGCCGGGAAAGTTCCTGTTAAACGTGCGCAGACTCACCTGCTCATCCGCCGGTGAAAGGCCCATGCCGATACATGGCCCACAGGCAGATTCCAAAATCCTCGCGCCCGCTGCAATCATATCCGCCAAGGCACCGTTTTGCGCTAACATATTCAGAACGTCTCTGCTGCCCGGAGCAATTGCAAATTCGACCATATTGTTTATACGCCTGCCTTTCAATACCTTCGCCACCATCATCAAATCGGCAAAGCTCGAATTCGTGCAGCTTCCTATTATTACCTGACCTGTTTCGAGGCCGGCAATTTCTCTGACGGCCTTGACGTTGTCCGGTGAGGACGGACAGGCCGCCATCGGCTCAAGCTGCGAGAGATTTATTTCGATGACACGGCCATACTCGGCATCCGGGTCGGCTGCCAACGGCTGATAGTCTCGCTCACGTTTCTGGCCGGCCAGAAATTTTCTGGTTTGTTCATCGCTGGCGAAGATGCTCGTTGTTACGCCTAATTCGGCCCCCATATTGGTTATCGTCGCCCGCTGCGGCACGGACAGGCGTTTTGCACCTTCGCCGAAATATTCGACCACCCATCCAATGTTGCCCTTTGTCGTTAAAATGCCGAGCAGCTTGAGAATGATGTCCTTGGCGGCCACCCAGCGGTTCAACTCGCCGGTAAGTTTTACTCCCAGGACATTCGGGCATCGCAGGTAGAACGGCCCGCCGGCCATAGCCACCGCCACATCCAGCCCGCCTGCTCCGATAGCTAACATGCCGATTCCGCCGGCGGTCGGCGTATGCGAATCGCTGCCCAACAGCGTGGCCCTGGGCCTGGCGAACCGCTCCAGATGGACCTGATGACAGATGCCGTTGCCCGCCCGCGAGTGATAAAGTCCGCACTTCGCAGCTATCGTTTGCAGATACAAATGGTCGTTGTGGTTCTCCGGTCCAAAGCCGGCCATATTGTGGTCTATATAGCTGACCGACAAGTCGGTTTTTACTCTACCAGCCCCCATCGATTCGTACAATAAAAACGCCGTCGTTCCCGTAGCATCCTGCGTAAGCGTTTGGTCGATACGAATACCTATCTGCCCGCCGGCAGTGAGCTTGCCGTCAACAAGGTGACTGCTAAGTATTTTATAAACAAGTGTTTGGCCCAATTTTGTACTCCTTGAAAATCCAGGCATACACTCTAACAGGGCTATTATTTTGCGTCAAGTCGCAAAATGATGCCTCCGCCGCTTTGTATGATAGTTTAAGACTGGTCAGTTTGAGTTGCAATGAAGAAGCGGCCTTATGCAATCAAGCATAAGGCCGCCTGTAAACAACCAAAGCAGGAACTGTCTTTTACGCGATTCGGCTGTCGAACGATGGGACGTTGTGCGAGCAGATTAAACACCTGACAACGCAGGGCATCACCAGTCACGCACAACTACTCCATCCTCGCCGACGAAGTAACGTTCTCCGTCCTCAACCTTAAGGTTGTAGACCTTGCCGACAAAAGGCACTGGTCTTTCTACGACACTTTTGATAACGACTGGGCCGTTTAACGACTTCAGCTTGAGGCCGCTTTTCAAATCTTGTGCCGCGACCCATCGTCCGCAATCGAGCATAAAGCAATGTTCATCAACAACGCTGATGCGATTTCCGTTCTCGAGCACTATATCGCGGCTTACGAATGCTCCTTCGTGCTCCTGGACTTTCTCAATTTGCTTTAAGAATGCTGTCTGCGAAGCGCACTGAAGCTTGCCGACCATCTGACCTGGGACAACTTCTGAGATTTGCACAAGTGCCCCATCTACCCACACGGGTGTATCAGCAAGGAAACAATACCTGTCTTTTGGTCCGGGGGTCGATCCTAATTCGGCGTCATGTACCAGTAATGAATCAAGTCTATCGGCAGGCATACTGGTTCCAGGTACAGGTTTGGAGCCTATTCGTATATCTCCGCCGGTCCAGAAGGTGTAAATGTTATCTTCATTGATGCCGCAGAACGCCTTCTTCTCAAAGCTGACATGGCTGTCCATAAACAACACGTTTTGTCCGTCCTCCTGATGGGCAATGGCGTTTCCATAATTCACAAATTCCCTACCGGCGGTAGGGTTGAATTTCCCAGGAAACAATTTAGCCTCTGCGGCAGGCGAGGTAATCCAGGGGTTTCGGTCGGCCGCCACCGCCATACCAGGTTCGTTCGACGTGGTTAGAGCGTACAGGCCAAAAGGCATGTGGTAAGTGTAGCTGCAGTGCTTTTTTGGCTCGAGGCCGAAATCCCACAAATCAATAAGCTCCCTGTCGCCTGCGCCGTCATCAGCAGGTTTGAACTCCGTTGTCCCGGAATCGCCCTTGCAGATAAACGACTTTGGCGTTACCTCAGCATACTTGACCAAAAGATAGAAGCTGGAAGTGATGGTTCCCACTCCGCCTGTGCCGTCGGGTTTTACGCCATAAGCGGTAAATCGATTATCGGCCTTCCAGTTAGGTATTTTGCCGCTCCATGTGGCATTTCTCCCGCCGGCACGCGGCAATTCATCGTCGTAATCGTTGCTGTAGACAAGCATTGCCTTGCCGATGCCCGCGAGGTTCGTGCCGCAGACCAGTCGAAAGGCAATCTGCCTGACCCTGGCCAGCGCGGGCATCAGGATGCCCATCAACAGAGCTATGATCGCAATCACGACCAACAGCTCAACTAACGTAAAACCTTTGCGTTTCATTTTTATTCTCCTTTACTTTTTCGGAGACTCGCCAGCCCGACCGTTCCCAAGCACATTTTGATAATTCTTTCAATAAAATAAGTGCAGCTAACTACCGCAATCGCATCACGACGGTTCCTGCCATAAAAGTAAAACATAGCATTAACGCCGTTTTTTTCGCGAATCTCCTTGGTTTTCTTTTTTCGCCTAAAAACGGTCGGTTCAAACAACTTGTTAAAATCGCTTTTCGCCGATAAGGTTCGCGCAATCGGGTCGTTCAGCCCTCTCGGTCGCTGCCGGTTCAATGGCGTAAGCGGATTATCTGGCAGGCAGGTTAAAGATATGAGATAAAGACACGAATATGATGATAACTTGGATGTTAGGATAAACCGTTCAAACCTGCCTATTTATCCCTGTTTTTTGCATCGGCGCAAACATTATCCGCAAGGCTGCTGTCAGCTAAATAATGTAAACCGGACTGTAAAAGAACCTTTCTTTACGACAGGCAGGTTTATGAGATGATGTAAGAAGCGAATATGATAGCGACTTAAATTATGATGTTTTCAAACCTACCTGTCTCTATATTATTATACGTACGAAACGGTGCTTATGTCAAATAAATTTCGGCCGATTTTGCAAATTTTCTTGAGAATTTATGCAATTTACCTGACACCTTTATTCTCTGTCAAGAATCGAAGATGTAACTAACCAGCAAGCCTTTGAGAACGTAAAAAAAGCAAAAAGCGGCCTTAGGCGGTAAAGCATAAGGCCGCTTTCATACGAGCGAAAGAACGACAATCTCTACGTGACCCGGCTCCCCTGCCACTGGTGTTCTGCGCACAGATTGAACACTCATTGACACGCCGCATTACCAGTCACGCACGATAAGCCCATCTTTGCCTACCGCATACTGGTCTGATTCTGCAATCTTCAGATTATAGACCTTGCCGATAAAAGGCATTGCTCTTGTTGTAACGCTCTTGATACCGACTGTGCCGTTTAATGATTTCAATTTGAGGCCGCTTCTTAAGTCTTGTGCCGCGACCCACTGCCCGCAATCAAGCATGAAGCAGTGTGCCTCCACAACGCTGATGCGACTTCCGGTCTCGAGCACTATATCACGGCATACGAATGCCCCTTTGTGCTCCTGGACTTTCTCAATTGAGCCCGCTGTCTGAGCGGCACAGTTAAGCTTGCCGACCATCTGGCCTGCAGCAACTTCCGAGATTTGCACAAGCGCACCATCTACATACACAGGTGTATCAGCAAGGAAACATGCCCTGCCTTTCGGTGCGGCTTTGCCCCCGACGCCCGGATCGAAATCGTGTACCAGGAATGAATCAAGTCTATCGGCCGGGACACTGGTAGGTGTAGGTACGGCGCCTACTCTTATATCTCCGCCGGTCCAGAAGGTGTAGATGTTATCTTCGTTGATGCCGCAGAACGCCTTCTTCTCAAAGCCGACGTGGCTGTCCATAAACAGCACGTTTTGTCCGTCCTCCTGGTGGGCAATGGCATTTCCATAATTCACAAATTCTCTACCGCCGGTAGGGTTGAATTTCCCAGGAAACGCCTTAGCCTCTGCGGCAGGCGAGCTAATCCATGGGCTGCGGTCGGCCGCCACCGCCATACCAGGTTCATTTGACGTGGTCAGAGCGTACAGGCCGTAAGGCAAATGATAAGTGTAGCTGCAATGCTTTTTTGTCTGGACGCCGAAATCCCACAGGTCGATAAGCTCCCTGTCGCCTGCGCCGTCATCGGCAGGTTTGAACTCTGTTGTCCCGGAATCACCCTTGCAGACAAACGACTTGGGCGTTACCTCGGCATACTTGACCAAAAGATAGAAGCTGGAAGTGATGGTTCCCGTTCCGCCGGAACCGTCAGCGGCTACGCCGTAAGCGGCAAAACGATTGTCGGCCAGCCAGTTAGCTATTTTGCCGCTCCATGTGGCATTTCTCCCGCCGGCACGCGGCAATTCATCGTCGTAATCGTTGCTGTAGATAAGCATTGCCTTGCCGATACCGGAGAGGTTCGTGCCGCAGACCATTCGGAAGGCAATCTGCCTGACCCTGGCCAGCGCGGGCATCAGGATGCCCATCAACAGAGCTATGATCGCAATCACGACCAACAACTCAACTAACGTAAAACCTTTCTTTTTTCTCATCTTTTTCTCCTTTTCTTCTTTCGAGATCCGCACACACGACCGTTCTTAAGCACAATTGCGTTTACATTTTGATAGATAAATGCCTACCGCCACATAAACAAAACACCGGATATTAAACATTGCTTCTGTCGCGGATCTCCTTAATTTAACATTTTCACTAAAGAACGGCCAAAATTCGCAAATCCGGTTTTTTACCGATAAAATTCGTGCACTCAACCTTTTATATTTTTAATATTGCTGACAAATCTAAGGGAAGAAGCAAAACCGTAAGAAGCCTTTTTCCCTTGCAGGTGGGTTTGTGATATGAAATTAGAACCAAGATATTATGATGACGGTTTTGATTATAATAATAAACCTTTTCAAACCCACCAACCTCAAGTCCGATATTAACGGAACGTAAATTATCTGTCAAGTGATTTTCGTCAATTTTTTAAAGTATCTTGAAAATTTTCTGCAATTCGTCTAAAATTTTCGTTTTTAGCCGGGAATCGACAGATATGCCTGCCAAAAAAAACCTCGAAAATATAAAAAAAATGTTGAGAAAGCACTCTCAGAGCCATCTTTTGGCGTTCTGGGAGCAGTTAGATACGGCCCAAAGGCAGAATCTGCTGGCACAAATCGAGCGGTTGGACTTTGCCAAAATAGACTATTGGGTGGCCAATTTCGTCAAAGAATCTGCTTGTGCGCTAATAAGCGCCGATTTCGTCCCGGCTTGGTCCTACAGTCCCGTCCCAGCCGACGCAGAGCAAAAACGCAAGTATGCCGAAGCCGTCGAATTCGGCAGGAAGCTTATATCAAGCGGTAAGGTTGCCGCCTTCGTCGTCGCAGGCGGCCAGGCAACCCGGCTCGAATTCGACGGCCCAAAGGGAGATTTCCCTATCAGCCCCGTCAAAAATAAGACCCTGTTCCAAATCTTTGCCGAGACAATTTCAACAGTCTCGCAAAAATACCGGGCCACTTGCCCGTGGTATATTATGACCAGCCCTTTGAACCACGCCGAGACCATCGAAATTTTTCGCTCAAATGACTATTACGGCCTGGACGAAAAAGACGTCTTTATATTTCAGCAAGGCACACTGCCGAATTTTAGTTTCGACGGCAAAATCCTGCTGGCCGATAAAGATACCATAGCCTGCTCGCCCGACGGTCACGGCGGAAGCCTCAAGGCCCTTTACGAAAGCGGCGCCCTCGACGATATGAAAAGACGCGGTGTAGAATTTCTGAGCTATTTCCAAATCGATAATCCTCTGGTGAACATATTTGATCCGCTCTTTATCGGCCTGCACGCTCTCGATAAAGCCCAGATGTCCTCAAAGGCGGTCATAAAAAGCGGTCCCTACGAAAGGGTCGGCAATTTCTGTTTGATGGACGGCAAACTAACAGTCATCGAATACAGCGATTTGCCCGAGAGAATAGCCGAGAAGCGAAACCCCGACGGCACGCTCGCCTTCGGGCTGGGCAGTATCGCAATTCATATTATCAATACAAGCTTCGCTGAAAAGCTAAACGCAAAGGGTTTTTCTTTGCCCCTGCACAGGGCCGTCAAAAAAATCCCGTATATCGACCGGCTGGGAAATCACATCGAACCTGATAGCTCAAATGGCGTAAAGCTGGAGAGCTTTGTTTTTGATGCCCTGCCTTTGGCCTCCAGGTCGATAATTTTGCAGATTCTGCGGAGCGAGGAATTCGCCCCGACCAAAAACGCCACGGGCGTTGACAGCGTTGAGACAACAAGACAGATGATGGTCGCCCGTGCTGCCGACTGGCTCGAATCAGCGGGCGTAAGCATCCCCAGAAAACCGGACGGCTCAGCCGATTGCCTCATTGAAATCGCTCCGGGTTTTGCACTTCAAAGAGATGACATCAAGGAAAAACTAAATCGGATACCCAAAATCAAACCGAGCGACAGAATTTACCTCGCCTGAGGCACCGCAGCATCTCCTGCCTTAACGAAGCCGACCCTCGAAAGTGACTAAAGTGAGCTAAAGTATAAAGTGACTAAAGTTTGAAAAAGAATGAATGTAGAATAGCAAACTTCTAAATTCAAAATTTCCTGTTCGATATTCATTATTCATTCTTTTTTACTTTAGGCACTTCAAACTTTAGACACTTTGAACTTACTTTGTGTAGAATTTGTATACGGTCACTGTCGAGTACTTCTGACCCGGGTTGAGAATAACGGATGGAAAATCGGATTTATTCGGTGAATCCGGGAAGTGCTGGGTTTCCAGGCAAAACCCATAGTGTTTATTGTACACCTTGCCACTCTTGCCGGTTATGGAGCCGTTCAGGGAGTTTCCGGTGTAGAACTGAACCCCTGGCTCAGTTGTATAAACCTCCATCACCCGTCCTTTTGTCGGCTCAAATACCCTTGCACACAAAGCCAACGAGCCAGGGGTGCTGCTGAGCACGTAATTATGGTCGTATCCCTTTCCAACCTTGTCAATTCGCAAACCAATGGACGTCGGCGAAGTGAAATCCAGCGGTGAATCTTTGACGCTTCTGATTTCACCGGTGGGTATCAGAGCGCTATCGACCACGGTGTACTTGTCGGCGTTGAGTATAAGCTCGTGGCCGAGTACATCACCTGTACCTTGCCCAGCCAGATTGAAATAGCTGTGATTGGTCAAATTGACCACGGTGGTCTTATCCGTCACGGCCTCATAGCTAATCTTCAATTCATCGTTATTGGTAAGCATGTATGTAACCGTGCAGTCCAGATTGCCCGGGTATCCCTCTTCGCCGTCTTTGCTCAGATAGGTCATCTTTACCCCCACCCCATCTTGATTTTCTACTTTCTCAGCGTTCCAGACCACTTTGTCAAATCCTTTTCTCCCGCCGTGTATATGGTTTTCTCCGCTGTTAGCGGCCAGCTTGTACTCGATGCCATTGAGTACGAATTTAGCCTTGCCTATGCGATTGGCGTATCTGCCAACGGTTGCCCCGAAAAAAGCACCCCTTTTGATGTACCCCTCAAGGTTATCATAACCGAGGGTGATATCGGCGAGGTTGCCGTCTCTATCCGGGACCCCCAGGGAAACTAAAATCGCCCCATAGTTCGTAATCCTGGCCCGAAGGCCATTACGATTAGTCAGGGTGTATAAATCAGCTCCCTTGCCGTCTGGCGCCCGGCCAAAAGATTCCTTCCGGATACTCATTTTGATTTTCTCCTTAGTATGGGGTTCTTTTGAGGTAGCAGGCTCCTTTTCAGCGCCGAAAACATAGCTTGCCGTCGCCGCTAAAACAAGACCAATCCAAAATCTCCATTTCATTATTGACTCTCCGAATATCCGCTCGTACGCCTTGCAGACCTGCCAGCACGTCCCGCCTGCCCAGAGTGTAAGGCGGGCAGGAGCCGTTTCGGCGACCCAGCTCCGCCAAAGGCTAAGCTCGTCACGGCGGCCTGCTCCGGCGTAGGCCTTCGCCGAGCCTGAGAGCGTGCCGTAGCCGGACCGGCGGCGAGAGGCGGGCCTGCTCGAAATATACCCCTGCCCAAACCGATTGTCAAAAGAATTATCTCCTCTTCCATCTGTCATTCGGTACTTGCAAGTCCGCCGCGGCGGGATGCCGAATATCTTGTCCTCGACATTGCCAGCGATGTGAAGCTTAATTACGAATTAATTCAACTTGACTGGATTTAGCACAAGTGTAGTGTTGACAAGGACATACACAATTTGTCATTCTGAGCGGAACCCCTGCTTTCGCAGGGGCAAGCTTGCACCCGCGCCAGCGGGTGTGGAGCGAAAAATCTGGGCAGCGATAAAACGAGATTATTTATCGCTAAGGCCAGCGGTCGCCACTGCGCCCAGCCAGGGATGCTTCGCCCCCCTGCTTTCTTGCCCGCCGCCCCGACTCGCATCGGGAGACGCAGGGGCTGGCGTAAGCAAGAAGGGGGGCTCAGCATGACAGCTTAAAAAGACAGCCAAGTCGAGAATTAAGAATCCTTACCTTAAATCGGTAGTGCGTTTTGTTTCCTGAAATGGTCTATCAGGATGCTAACTCGTCTTCCAATTTGTTGGGCCTTGCAGCAGACTGCCTGGCGATATTTAGCAGCACCCCAACGGCAGCGGACGACAGTAACATACTTGTTCCACCGGCACTTACAAACGGCAGAGGTATTCCTTTTGTCGGCAGCACAACCGTTACAACGCCGATATTAAGTGCCGCCTGAGTAGCGATTGTTAAGACAATTCCGCCGGCCAGAAGCTGGCCGAAACGGTCACGGCAACGTATAACCACCAGGATTCCCAGCCAGACAAACGCGATAAAAAGTCCAATGACCGCTGCATTTCCCACAAAGCCGAGCTCTTCGCCGATAATCGCGAAGATAAAATCTGCCGTATCTTCCGGCAAATGCCCATATTTGCAAACTCCGTTGCCGAGTCCTTTGCCCCACAAACCGCCTGAACCAAGCGCAAGCAGCGACTGGTTCGGCTGATAATTAATCGAGTCCACCCATTTATCGGGGTTCAAGAAAGCGATAATTCGCTGCATTCGGTCGGGAGATTGTTTTAGAGCTATGAGAAATGCAATGGCAGCAAACGGCAGAGGAGGTAAAATGTGCCACAATCTTACGCCGGCGATTATTAAAAGCAGAAAAGCTAAAAGTGCTATAAGTGCTGCTGTTCCAAAATCTTCTATGATTATCAATCCAACTGCCGCTGCCACAACGCCGCAGATAGGGACAAACCTCTTCCAGTATAACTTGATGTCAGAGCCGAACTTATCGCAGACGCCGGCCAGGAAGAAAACAATTGCCCATTTTGCCAGCTCAGAGGGCTGAAAGCTCACGACAAAAGGCCCAATGGGGATTTTCAGCCAGCGGTAGTGCTGATTTATCCTGGGAATCAATCGCGGCAATACCGGGTAAAATCGCTGTAGCGAAACAACTACAAGTAACGCCATACTGAAGATTAACAAATAGCTGTTCGGATTCTTTAACCAGCCGTTAGCTAAGCTGAATCTGCGGTAGTTGAAAGAAGAAACCATATACATAATGATAGCCGCCAAGGGGAAAAATAGGATTTGCCGCAGGGCAGGAAAGTCGTAGAACCTCTGTAAGTCAAGTTCTTGGTTGATGTTGGCACTTGCCGAGAACACAAAGACGGTACCGAGAGCCATCAAGATAACAACAACCACAGCAATGCAATCGCCGAGCGGATTATCGCTTATCGTAGTAAACATCGAATTCTGCCATACTTTTAGGGCAAAAGACAGCTTGTTTCGGCAACTCAATTCAGCCTCTTTAAACGTATTTTTCGGCTTATTGTAGCCGATAGCAGCAGAAATTATTTCGCGACCCCGCACTAATTGACCTGAAGCGAAAGAATTAAACCTTCCTTCTTTTCATCCGTCAATTCTACGTTCAATTAGTGCGGGGAGCCACCCACTGTAGCCGGCATAAACCACCTATGCAGAACTTGCATAATCTCGTCCAGATTTTTACTTGACTGGAAGGTTGTTAATCTGGTATAAGTGAAATCGGTGAGGTTCGTATCCTCGCAGGCGAGTATCTGTGAAGTTTGCCACTTGGAGCTGCGGCACCATTGTAGTTTTTCAATAGAGGAGGATTCATTATGCAAGGCACAGAGTTATAATGGGAACTTTGTGCCGGAGAGTGAAGACTTTTACATTTCAATTAACAATCCATATTTATCCTTTGTCCCCGTGTTTTCTTGTCGAAGACAGGAACGGGGACGACGGAGAACGGATTGGATTTTTGAAGGAGGATTATCATGTCTAAAAAATTAATCTATTTGTTTTTTTTCGTTTTAGTGCTGGGCTCTATCGGAAACGCTGCCACCATCCATTGGACCGCTCGCGGCAACAACAATCTCTGGAGCAATCCAGCCAACTGGGAATCCAACAAAGTCCCTACCAGCTCCGACGAGGCATATATCGATGTACCAGCCGCCAAAGCACCAAACGGCCCGCTTATTCGGGATGGAATTGATGCAAAGGCCTTCGGCCTTGCTTGTGAAGTGGCTGGCGAGCCTACGATGACTATGACCGGTGGAACTCTTGATATAGTAGATTGGATTTGGTGGGGTGACGGGGCAGGGTGCCACGGCACGTTTTATATGAGCGGCGGCACTATAAAGCTTGGCGGCGATTTCGAGCTCGGATGGGGCGGCGGTGAAGGAACATGGATTATGACCGGCGGTACCGTCACTGCCAGAGAATTAATAATCCCAACGAGTACCGGAGCTGCGGGGCAACTATACCTCTATGGCGGCACATTTAATGTTGGCAGTGAAGGAATCAGGATGACAAAAACCGGCCTGATGGATATTGGCAAAGGTGTGTTAGTGTTAGAAGGCGACCGCACGACGGTAATCAATAACTTTATCGCCGCGGGCCAGATTATCGCCTATGGTGGGATTGGCACCGTGCTGGTAACGTATAATGGACGAACCACTACGGTAGTAGCTATCGGTGCGCCACAGGCCTCTAACCCAGACCCTGCTGATGGGGCGACAGATGTGTCACGAGACGTTGTCCTTGGCTGGAAGCCGGGGGCATATGCGCCGCCGGTCAACGGGCACAAAGTTTTCTTTAGTGAAAACTTCAACGACGTTAACGATGGTATTGGCGGCGTTACCCAGGATGCCAACAGCTATTCACCTGCCCAACTCCTTGATTTCGGCACGACTTATTACTGGCGAATCGATGAAGTCAACGGCCCCCCGGACTATACTGTATACAAAGGCGATGTCTGGAGTTTTACGACCGAGCCATTTGCTTATCCCATCGAGAACATAACCGCCACGGCCTCCAGCTCACACCAAGCAAATACAGGCCCTGAAAATACCATCAACGGCTCCGGACTGAGTGCCGATGGCCTTCACACGCGAGAAGCGACGGATATGTGGCTTAGCGGCAATGAGCCATCGGGGGCCTGGATCAAATATGAGTTTGACAGAGTTTACAAACTCTATGAGATGTGGGTGTGGAACTCCAATCAAATGGTTGAGTCTCTCGTCGGTTTCGGATTCAAAGATGTTACAATTGAATATTCGACCGACGGCATAAATTGGACGATACTTGGTGGCGTAACCCAATTCGCTCAAGCGCCCGGAACCGATGGCTACCAGCACAATACCACAGTTGATTTTGGCGGTGCGGTAGCAAAGTACGCCAGGCTCACCGCTCACAGCAACTGGGGCTTTCTGCCCCAATACGGTCTTAGCGAGGTCCGCTTCTTATACGTACCCATCCGTGCAAGAGAACCCAGTCCAGAATCCGGGGCAACAGATGTGGACGTGGATGTAGTCCTTGGCTGGCGTGCTGGAAGAGAAGCAGCCCAGCACAATGTATACCTCAGCACCGACCAGCAGGCCGTGATAGATGGTACCGCACCTGTTATTAGTGTGGCCGAGAACAGTTATGGCCCCTTGTCCCTCGAACTAAGCAAGACTTACTACTGGAAGGTTAACGAAGTCAATTTGGCCGAAACCCCCACAACGCTGGATGCTGACCTCTGGAGCTTTACGACATGCCCGTTCCTGGTCGTGGACGATTTCGAGAGCTACAACGACCTCAACACCACTGACCCTGCGAGCAACAGGATATTTCTGACGTGGATAGACGGATATGGTGTCCCAATAAACGGCTCTGTTGTTGGCTATGCTAATCCTCCTTTTACCGAGCAAAGTATCGTTCATAGCGGTGAGCAGTCGATGCCGCTGGCCTACGGCAACACCGAAGGCGCAGCATATTCAGAGGCCGAACGCGCTTTTGCCGTTGGGCAGGATTGGACCAAAGCCGGCAGTCAGACACTGGTGCTTTTCTTCTGCGGCACTGAGGGCAACACCGGCCAGTTGTACGTGAAGGTCAACAATTCCAAGGTTGTCTATGGCGGCGATGCGGGTGACATAGCGAAAGTACAGTGGAAGCAGTGGAATATTGCTCTTGCAACGCTTAACGTAAACCTGCAGAATGTCACCAAGCTCAGTATCGGGATTGATGGCAATGGCGCCACCGGTAAATTGTACTTTGACGACATTCGGCTGTATCGGTTGGCTCCATAGCCGCAAGAACCGTGAGCGCAGGCAGGTAAAAACTAAAAAATCAAAGCTAAAAACGAAAAATTATGGAATTCACTAATTTTGAGCTTTTAGTTTTTAGCTTAAATTTTACACCGATTGGTAAGTCCGCTTCTGATAGAGACGGATAAAAGGGAGCTAAGGGCTCGACCATCGGTACATCGTGACTATGGGCAAAGTATAGTTAATTTAAATAATTTTTGAAGGAGGACTATTATGTCTAAAAAATTGATTTATCTGGTTTGCTTCTCGCCGTGCTGGCGCACCGTCGCAGCAGGTGTTCTGGTACTTGCAGTTGCTACAGGGATAACGAACGCAGATATTGGAAGAGGCCTGATCGGCTACTGGAAATTCGACGAATCATCGGGAATAACAGCAGCAGACACCGCTGGCCGGGACAATGACGGCACTTTGTCTACTGAAGTGTCATGGACTGCAGGCAAAATACGTGGTGGCGTGTTTTATAGTGGTCCGGCAACTGCACACGTCGAGGTGCCAACCACGGGCATGTCAGCGTCGGCTGGCACGGTTGCGATGTGGGGATACCTGTCCGCCCCGCAGCCACCGCAGACGAGGTACTTCTTTGGCCATACGACTCAGCCGTCGTACGCCAACCGCATCCAGTTGTATATGGACGGCGGCAACACCGAGCTTGACCTGGGCCTGGGCGACTCGCACACAAGACGCACAGCGATCATGATTCTGCAGACCCTAAGGTGGTATCATGTCGCCGTGACCTGGGACAACGGCAACTACGTGGTATATGTGGATGGACAAGCAATGGCACAAGGGACCTACACCGGCCTGACGACTCTTCACACTTTCGCCTGGATCGGCAATGATGGAAATCCGGTTTCGGAGGGCACAGAGGGCTTTGGTGGTGTGCTCGACGAAGTCCGTATCTACAACCGGGCGCTGATGCAGGGGGAGATTCAGGAGGCCATGATAGGTATACCACCTGGTGTGGCTTCTAACCCGATTCCTGCTGATGAGGCAACAAACGTGCCACGAGAGGTGGTCCTCAACTGGAAGCCAGGTGAATACGCGCCGCCAGTCAATGGGCATAAAGTCTACTTGAGTGAGAACTTCAGCGACGTCAACGACGGTGTCGGCGGCATCACACAGGATTCCAACAGCTATGCCCCTGCCCAACGCCTTGATTTTGGTACGACCTACTACTGGCGCGTCGATGAGGTCAATGGCCCGCCGGACTATACGGTACACGAAGGCAACCTCTGGAGTTTTACGACTGAGCCGTTTGCTTATCCCATCGAGAAGGTAACCGCCACAGCTTCCAGCCAGGCAGCCAATCGGGGCCCGGAGAATACCGTCAACGGCTCTGGACTGGATGATACTGGTTTATTGCACGATAAAGTAGGTGACGGCAATATGTGGTTGAGCGGTATTGCGGGGCCACAGCCGACCTGGATCCAATTCGAATTCGATAAAGTTTACAAACTCTATGAGATGTGGGTATGGAATTCGAATGAGACTATGGAGCCAGTGATCGGTTTTGGGTTCAAAGATGTTACCATCGAATATTCGGTCAACGGCACTGACTATACAACACTGGGTACTACTCACCAGTTTGCCCAGGCGCCCGGAGTGCCGGACTATGCACACAATACCACTATTGATTTTAGCGGCGTAGCAGCAAAGTTCGTTCGGCTCACGGCTAATAGCAACTGGGGAGGCATCATAAAACAATAT
>Ga0315312_1000293_pt1 | contig 70516 bp, 61 predicted proteins | sample TDP7_MG_FD_203629 | JGI IMG/M metagenome (GOLD analysis project Ga0315312, IMG submission 203629) | Freshwater sediment microbial communities from Lake Towuti, South Sulawesi, Indonesia - TDP7 | ecosystem: Environmental > Aquatic > Freshwater > Lake > Sediment | place: Indonesia: South Sulawesi... | reverse complement strand
CCGGTTGTGATAAGAAATTGGATTTGATGCCCTGCCCAGCGCTGGGCGGGGTCAAGAAGGATGACACGGAAGTGATTCCTCGCAAACCTTTCAATTGCAAGGACTTGAGAAACTCGGGGTGGGTGGACGATTTTCGAACTGCTATATCCATCTATCCCATTAGCCTTGACCTACCCATAGTAGCATAAGCGCTTTTTCAGTTTGGACTTAATGCCCGATGCTGCGATGCTCAGCGGCATACTCAATGCCAATATACCTTGCGACACTGCCCTTTTCCGGCGATTTCTGCGCGAGAATCTGACTTGTCGGCACGAATTGAGGCATGGCAAATCTGAAATTGACGGAGAGGGCGGGATTCTTCTTGTCTGAACTCCTAACCCTCGCATTCACAATGATTTATATCATAAGATCTTTTTGTCAAAAAACTTATAATTTCAGTAATGTTCACTGCATATTGCTGTAGTTCACTCAATATCATCAAGATTTCAGTGAAAATTTTCACAATTTTTTCACAACCAGGATTTCTTATAAACATTTGACAAACCAACTCCGTAGTCAACACGATCAAAGTTTTTTAATCCGACCCAACTTCCTGTTCTTCACTTGACCACGGCAGTTGAGACTCAAGCCATTCAGTAGCACCGGGTGTCTCATCCCAAGCATCTATCAACATATCCGCACAGATTTTGGCTTCTTCTTCGGAGCCCAAGCTGTAACCGGACGGAAGAAACTCAGGCAATTCCTCATATCCAAGCAGATACTCTGGCACATATTTGTTGACACTCAAAGCGTTTTGCAGATGTTTACGGGCGGTTGCAGTATCGCCTTTCCGCCTGAAAGCCAGAAGTGCTCGTGCATAACTGCCGATAGCCAAGGCCTTATCATCTCTGTATTTTTTCAAAAGCTGCCCGGCTTCATCATTTACTTTCATTTCTAACAGGCAGGCAAGTAATAGATGTCGGACTCCTTGATTATCCATCGGGTTCAATCGAAGTAACTCGCGGTAATGCTCTGCTGCCTCTTCCAACTGGCCCAATTCTTCCAGACACTGAGCCAAGCCCAGTCTAGCACGCATATAAGGACGCGTTTGTAAGATGCCCCAGAAGTTGCCAGCTTCTTCTTCGAAAAATTTCTTGCCCAGGGCCCTTTCACCTGCAGCGACACCCTGCGAATAGAGGTCTTTGGCCTTTTGAACATCTGAACAATGCTCTGCCAGCATCACATAAGCATCGGCACAATCCGGGCAAATCTCCAACGCCTTGCGGGCTAATTGGATCTGTTTTCTGCCGCGACACTCAAACGCATCATACATAAGGTCCTGTGCCTGCTCCAATGGAGTGATACCTGCCTGATGAGGGATTTCCTTGCCTACGGCATTCTTATTGAGAAACTCCTGTAATTCATCTACACTGCCGAAATCATGCCCATCGATCATCCGCTGAATATCCAGATGTGTTCTTTCCAAAGACCGCCGGTCGGGTAGGCCACCACGCATTTTAACCTTCTTTTTTGCATCTTTATCTTCCGGCTCCAAAAGCTCCGGCAGAGATAACGTAAAGTCCATTTCACCTCTTGAGGTAATCACACGCTTTTTCCAGCGACCGCTGTCGATTTGGTCTTCCGTAGTTTGTGCCAGCACTCGCATCAAACCTTCCAGAAAGGCCAGTATGTCCGGCCCAGGACGCCGCTGCTTTCCTCTGGGCTGAAAACATATTGCAACAGGATAGGCCTGTTCTTCAGCAACCGGCAGGTGATAATCTTCCCACAAATCAACGTCACCGAAAGGCAGTTCAATAATCGGGCCGAATAGTACCGCCCAGCACTTGTCCCTGGCTAACATTCCAGGTTCCTTTTGTTCAAACACAGCCTCAAATTGCTTGACCGAATCGAAAAAACCCAGCCCGAAGGTAGTCCCACCGGCACCGAGCACGGTAAGATACCTCAGAGAAGTATCAACAAAAGGCGACTCAACCTCAATCAAATCCACATCTGTTAAGTGCTGCCACGGCTGGGACTGATAGAATCCTGAGGCCGCGTCAGCAAAGCAACGCATTGAGTCAACAGTAACGCCTTTAACATCCAGAGCACCTGGCACTAATGGCTTGCCGTCTATGTGTTCAGCCAGGTCAGCGATCGTCTCATCAAACGTGAATAGCCTGTTGCGTTGCTCAACCGCTATGTCTACTTCAGCTAATAATCCGCTGAGATGCTCGGCCAGCGCCGAATCCTTAACCTCTATCTTGCCGGGACGATAGCCAGCAAGTTCCTTATCGCAGGCAAAATTAACCAGTGATTGTAAAGCTGTTTCAAAATTAATGTCTTCTCGCGATTGTGGAGCTGTTGTGTGGACAAGCCTGGTATTGAGACTTATCCAGCCGGCCAACCAGGGACGAGATGGCTGCTGGTTTTCTTCTTGAACCCACATCGGCAGCTTGACCAATCCGCCCTGCCATACCTCGTTTTTTCGCTGTGGCAGTTGTTTTAATCGCTCAACTTGAAAGTTCATTTTGGTCACCTGTCATAATTGTAGAAGTAGAACACCTTTCTTGTTTATGAACTCATCCTATTGGCCGCATTTTACACGGACATCAAATAAATATCCACACTCATTTTTGGCTGGTCGTTCTCATCAAACTGAAGGGCTCAAAGGCACGATCGAACCACCGACACACAGACTTTCATTCCGAAACTCGTGTTTGTAAGTCCTTTTGGAGAAACGATTAATAACTGTCAAATAATGACTTATGAAGCTGGCAGAGATGCAACCGAGACCGAACCGTAAGATAGCGATGCCTCTTTGGTGCAAATTTTGGTGCAACACGCTGGCTCATGTAATCAATAATTGTATACTTCCAGAACTGCTGGCGGCTGACACAAAATTGACACCATTCTGACACAAGATTTGGTTGTAGTTTTTCCAGACAATATCACGATTTAATCCACCGCTATCATACAAGCGTCTCCCATCATAGATAATGGCATCGTCATGTGAACTGACTGACCACTGCCTCGTCACGGGTCATCGTATAAGAAAGCTAATCGGGTATTGCCAAGCTGCATTTGCCGTCTACTCAAACGAGAGCCGCCTTTGTAAGGAGCGACAGCGAGCAAAAAATGTCACGAACATCAATTGCTAAGTTCATTTACCAGATTTACATGCCGTCGTACGAGTCGAATTCATTCTTTGATAGCTTTTTCTAACTGTGACGTTAGAGCTATAACCCGGCCATGTGGCGCTGCGACCCTTTTTTCATGATTGTATTCTTCAGAGTCACATTAAGATGGAGAAGACCATTTTGTTCATACTCCTTAAGCTACCTATTTTCAGTGCCCTTAAAAGTATTCCTCTTTATCATTGATTCCTGCGAATGAACGTCCGATAACAAAATAATGTCACTTGACCGTATCTCCCAAGCCACCCATTTTGAAAAAAGTCACCTATCTAAATTTAGCGTGTTAACGCATTTTAATAGGACATATCTCATTTGACCATGTTCTACATTTTAGCTTTCTTAAGAAAAAACATGCACTGGCATTTCGCATGTTAGTGCATTCTAACAAAACCGACGTCACTTACCTATGTTTTGTACGTTTCCTAAATCAAAAACTGAAGAAAAAAGACGAAAAAAATACAAAATTATGTTGACAGTGTTCAAGGTGATAGCTAATTGTAGACTTTCCTTTTATGGGGTGACAAGAATAAGTAACTGTTCACGGGCATAATCGCTGTTTTTAGCTCGGAAAAAGTGGTTCCTTTATATTCGAGCTGTTTTAGTGCATAGTAGCGTTCCAAATAGCAGTTTTTAGCTCGGAATCGGCATTTTAAGCTCGTGAACGTTTACAAGAATAAATAAGGAGTGGTGCTCACAGGGGGCAGCTTCCAAATAATAAGCAAACTGTTGAAAGGGAGTGAGTATGAGAAAGTTAAGGGATGTTTGCAGTTACCAAGGATTGTGCCTGGCGATGTCACTAAGTGTATTATTGTTGCCAATGTTTGGAAGACCCAGCTTGGCATCACAAGACAAAATCGTGCACCGTTACAAACTGCTCTCCACCTTAGAGTATAGTGGACAGAGTCAATTTAGCAGCGAGTTTGAAACGCTATGTACGGTGAAGAAACTGATCTCATCAGGTGACAAGGTGCAGTTCTGTCTTTCAGCGAATGATCCTGACTTACCAGGGGACAAACTGAATGCCGGTGAGCAAATTTCTTTGAAGGACCTGTCATTCGTTATTGACAGTAAAACTCAGCAGTTATCAGCAACGGGCAGAGAATTGGCATTTCTGGAGATGGTCAGTAATCAGTGTGCCACGACCCTCAAGAAAGTAGCAAAGGAAAACGTTGGAAAAACATGGAAGCAAGGTTTTGACTTGTCATCGCTGGATGATTCGCTGCCACGTGAGCTGAGATTTACTCTGACCGCGATGCTAGTTAAGAGGGACCCCGCTTCGCGGGAACCCACAGAAGCCTTTGGTGAGATGATAGCCGTCAGAGCGTTATCTGAACCGTTCTCGGTTAAGATAGCCAAAGAAGAGGCTGGCATAGGGTCGTTGCAGTGCAGAGTTAACTGCGTTTATGTCTTTGACCGGGAATTTGAGGATATTCATCTTAGCGTATCCGTTTTCAGAGCGACGACAAACGTAAGTGGTTTCAACGAGATACTGCAGCATACGGTGGCGACACGCAAGGCCGATGCCGAGGGAAAACCATTAGACTTGAGTGGTCTGGGCAAAGACAAAGACTTTGAAAAGCTCGTAAGTAAGCTGGGGGTGACCAGCAACGTTGCGGTTGTTGAAGGCGGACTTTTACCTCAGTGGGCTAAAGTTGATGGTGTAAGATCTGCCCAGGTGGCAAATATATGTGCTGCAGCGTCCTGTGAAGGTGCCTTGAATCCTGTGGCTACGATTTTCTTGCCAGCATCCCGTGCAATTGAATTACAGAGCTCAAGAGAACCGATAACCAAAAGTGCTCAACTGGCAGCATCAGATGGCGGCGGCTTAGAAAATATGTTCGACTGGTTCGGCTGGAATTGGCAAACTGCTGCCTGGGGCGCAGGGATAACCTTTGGCACACTCGGTGCGGCTGGTGCCTTTGACGATGAGGATACCAAGTACCTCAGCCCAAGTAGCCCTTGATCAACTGCAATAGCAAGGGTTTAAGAAAACATTAAAAGGTGAGCTGACGCGGCTGGTTCTGAAATACACGCTTTTGGTAATGAGCCGAAGGCGAGTTGATTGCAGTAGAGCTCGCAGGTCAAGACTGTGGATTAGGTGCCATGGAGGGTCCGAGGGAGCGAGGCGTTGTGCTTAGGAACAGTAATGTGACGTGCCTTACGCGTTAGTGCCTAACAGTTCGGGCATTCTAAGATATGGGCATGTGTTTGACAGGCGATATATCGAAATCAAGGCTCATCAGTCAATCAGGTTGTTCCTTTCTATATCTTGTCACAACCTGCCTATCTACTGTTTACCAACTTCATAGTGATGAGCCTGTTTATTTTTGAGGTAGAATTATGACCACAGCAGTACAAGCATGAAGCCATTTTATGAAGATGTATGTGCACGAATCAAGATGGCATTAGCATTGTATGCATGTAGGTCAGATAAAATTAAGGACAATTATGGTTATGCCGCTGATCGAAAAAAGAACACCAGTAATAACAGTTGAGGATACATTCAAAAGGCAAATGGTTGAATTAGAGAAAAGATGCGGACCGGAAACAAAGTTGCGCACTTATGAGGTTCTGTCGGAGGTTGTTAAATGGCTGTATGAGAGAGGTGATGGCAATATCACCTTGTCTGCTGAAAATCATCTTCTACGACAAGAGATCCGTGCAGAGACCACTATAACAGCCAAGGGGCAGTAGATACTGGCACGTAGCAATGAAACAAGTTGGTACCCGAGGAGTTATCTAATGAGAAGCTTATATGGAGTGGGCCATTGTGCGCTTGTGTTTGTATTTTACTTACTGTATTTGACCGGATGCGGTCCAAGTTTGTCATCTGCTGAGAAGATCAGAGAGTTCGAGAGTGCTGGGCCAATCACTTCAGAAGTTGTAATTAATGCCTCTGGCAAACCAGAAACTCGTGTCGGTCCTTACAAGCTAATGCCTGGTGACCTGCTGGAATTGCAGATACCACCTATAGTACGGGTTATTTCCTCTGATGTTTCTAGTCTTGTTCAGGCCGATTTAGATACAAGCCGTGGTAGACCGTATTCATGTCGAGTAAATGACGAAGGAAACATCACACTGCCTATACTTGGAGAGATCCCTGTCGCCGGTAAAACAGTCGCTGAAATAGAAGCCATGATTGTAGACGCATATTATCCTAAATACGTTGTAAATATTCCTATGGTTGTTTGTGAAGTAGCAAAGTACAAAAACGAAAACGAAAGGGTTTTCACTATTATGGGACTGGTTAGAAGCCCTGACACCTATCCTTATCCTCCTGATGTTCAATATAACTTAACAGAAGCTTTAGGATTCGCTGGTGGAATAAATATGATTGCTGACCCGCACTATGTGACAATCTATCGGCAAAATGCAAATGGTGAAATTGTCTCAGCAGTATTTGGAATCGATGATAAATCTCGCGCTAAAGCATACGATGTTGTGATAAAACCAGGGGATGTCATATGCGTAGATCAAACATTACACACACGGGCCAACGAGTTCATAGCCGGCATATTTCATATTGGAGTGGGTGCACAGGTTGACATGTATAATAGATGATAATGACGGTCTGCGATTAGAGTTTTATATAAAGAAAAATGGATAATGGTATAAGCGAACATATAGGTTCGAACCCAATGGTATCTCAAGACAATGAGCTATCGATAGAGGGACTATTGCAGATAGCTCTGCGGCAGCGATGGGTTATTTTGGGCAGCACTATATTGGCTTTGGTTTTCGCATTTCTCTACATCTTGAAAGCTACGCCAATCTACAGAAGCACATCAAGGGTATATGTAGAACAAACTGGCCCCAAAATCATCAATGAGTACGAAGGGGTAATGACAGCCTCTATGAACTACCTTTATACCCAGGCTGAATTGATTAAATCCACGCCAATTGTTGCTGACGTGGTTAATAATACCCCGTTAAGGCAATTTAAAACATTTGCCAATGTGGACAACCAAGTTGCTTATATTAAGAACAATCTGCAGGTCAACATCGGTAAAAGAGATGACATCATTGCGGTATCATTTGACTGTCCCTATCCAGCAGAAGCTGCCCAGTTGGTTAATGCTACGGTGGATTCATATGTCAGGTATCACTCCACTCGCCAGCGTAACACCGTTTCAGAGGTGCTGAAAATCCTTCATAAAGAAAAGACCAAACGCGACGAGGAATTATCAAAAAAATTGGCAGAAATAGTGGAATTTACCAGAGAAAATGGCGTAGTTTCTTTTAACACCGAAGGTGGGAACATCACTTTCGAAAGACTCTCCAAGCTGTCCGGCGCACTAACGGAAGCTCAATTGGCTGCTCTAAATGCAAAAGCTGATTTCGATGCAGTTAAGAGTATGGCGAGCGAGCCGTCTAAGATTAAACAATTCGCTGCTGCCTCGGATAGTGCAGGTGTACGCGTATCTCTTAATGACAGAGAAACTCAGTTGCGGGGAGAGCTTCGGTCCACAGAAATGGAGTTAAAAAACGCAAGATATCACTGTACAGAAGGCCATCCGTCAATCCAAGCGATACATGCCAAGATCGACCGTATAAGGGAGGAGCTTGACGAGCAAGCAAAGGAATTTGCTGATGCCTATACCGAAGTGATGCAATTGAGATGGGTAACAGCAAAGGAAAGAGAAAACGAATTACAGACATCTTTTGATAACCAGCTCATAGCCGCTCGTGAGTTCGGTACTAAGGCTGCCGAATACGCTATGCTTCAATCAGAGATGAAGCGGGCAGAAAGAATTTGTGAGATACTTGATGACCGTATTAAGGAGCTCAATGTTACCGAAGATGTAGGAGCGCTTAATATCAGCGTATTGGAGGTTGCTCGCCCAGCAGATGGTCCCTCGAAGCCGCAAAAAACTAAAATCATGGGGATAGCTCTTGTCCTTGGTCTTATGCTTGGCAGCGGCCTTGCTTTCCTTCGCGAGAGCCTGGACTATCGGCTGCGTTCCTCTGAGGAGATATCTGCAGCTCTTGGCATTCCAGTTCTTGGTGTGGTGCCGGCGATGTCGAAGAAACAAACGCTGGTGGCTCGTGGCCAAAAGGTGCATCTTGAGCCTAAGTCCAGCGTAGCTGAAGCCTGTCGGACTATACGAACGGCCGTTTATTTCGGCGTACCGAATGGACAAGCAAAGACCATTCTTGTCACTTCACCTGATGCAGGAGATGGCAAAACGACTGTTGCCAGTAATTTGGCTATTGCAATGGCTCAGGCTGGGCAAAAAACACTTGTCATCGATGGTGATTTCCGAAAACCTATGCAACATCGCATTTTCGAGATAGATAACGAAAAAGGACTATCCAGCATGCTCGCAGGAGCGCATGCCGAGGCTTGTCCCGAGCCAAGTCGAGGGGACGGTGCAATCCGCTCTGGCCCGGCAGCAGGACTGGACCTTTTGCCCTGTGGGCCGGAGGTACCTAACCCGGCTGAAATACTCAGCAGCAATGCTTTTGCTGAACTGTTAAAGAAGCTTTCCGAGAGATATGACCGCATCATCATAGATTCACCACCGGTGGGGCTGGTTACTGACGCTCAGATACTGGCGGCGGTTTGTGATACTACATTACTAGTTCTTAGAGCGGAAAAATCTACCCGTAAGCACAGTCAGCAGGCCCGTGACAGTTTGCAGAGTGTTGGCGGACACATTCTGGGTGCAGTTGTAAATAGTGTTTCACGAAAGCACGGCCGGTATGGATATTATGGATATGGATATTACGGATATGGATATTACGGAGGTTACGGCCGCTATGGTCATTACGGCTACTACAGCGAAAAAGAAAAGAAGTCAGACCAAACATGAGAAGGTCTGTAGAGAACAGAGGACAGAAGACAGCGGACAGAATTTCCGTCTTCCGTCGTCCGTCTTCCGTCTTCCGTCGTATTTCATAGATATTCACTGCCATTGTCTGGCTGGCATTGATGATGGTCCAGCCACAAAAGCAGATGCACTGGCTCTCTGCCAGGCTCTGGTAGAGGACTCCATATCAACCGTTATTGCGACACCCCATCAACTGGGCCGATTCAGCGGTTGCAACGAAGCCGTACAGATCAGAGAGCAAGTGTCTGTTCTTAATGAAGAACTGAAAAATAGCGGTATTGCTCTTACCGTGATGCCCGGCGCTGATGTTCGGGTAGATGAAAGGATCTGCCAGTTGCTTGAGGCCGATAAGATACTCACTCTGGCCGATGGCGGTAAATATATGCTCATCGAACTGCCACGGGAGGTCTTTATTGATATTACAACCTTACTAATCGAATTGGCCTCAATGGGCATTGAAGCTGTCATATCGCATCCTGAGCGGCATCCTGTTCTTATGCAGTGGCCGGAAATTCTAAATAAGTGGCTGGAGCAATCGGCACACTTTCAGGTGACATCTGGAAGCCTACTAGGTCAATTTGGCCCGGCAGCTCGCAGAGCGGCCTGGAATCTTTTAACATCGGGCCGGGCTTCGTTAGTAGCAACTGACTCACACGATGCCGACCAACGTAAGCCCTGTATGAAAGCTGCTTTTGAGCGTATCAGCACCGAGCTTGGTGAGGATACCGCTCGTCTGGTTTGTATTGAAAATCCGCTAAGGGTGATAAAGGGACAGGATATCGTTCCGGTGGAAAGTATCACAAGCCCACTGACTATAACTACAAGCTGGGACAGTGATGATAAGCTATGAAGCTACTCTTGACAAAATGGGGGGCTGTTGTCAATAGAGAGGCCAAGCTTTGCGATATACTGCAAAAGGTAAGTCCACTCGATATCGTGATCGATGTTCTACTTATAGGACTTTTGGCCTTTATGCCTCTTGCCTTTGGGGTGGTGCACACCTGGAGTGAAGAGGTTGTTATTGTTCTATCGGGCGCTATTGTCATCTGCTTTGTCTTGAAGCTTTTATGCTATCGCGATCAAGGCATAATCTGGACCTGGGCCTATGTGCCGTTGGCAGCTTTTTTACTTATTTCAATCTTCCAGCTCATTGCCCTGCCGAGGTCTATGGTTAAAATCATCTCACCAAATACATCAGCTTTAAGAACAGAACTTCTCAGTGACCTGCCCAATGCACAAACCTTTTTGCAGTGGATGACACTTAGTTTCTATCCATACGCTACTAAGCATGACCTTCGGCTGGTGCTGGCGGTTGCAGCAGTTTTTGCTGTTGTTTTGAATGTTTACCGCCGGCCAGACCAAATAAAACGGCTGCTTATGGCTATAACGTTGATTGGCGGCACTATAGCTTTAATTACCCTGGGACAGAACCTTTTTGGAAACGGCAAGATTTATTGGTTTGTTCCTACCAGGCACGGTGGCGGCCTTTCAGGTCCCTTCGTTAACCATAATAACTATGGCCAGTTTATGAACCTATCCATTGGGGCAGCCTTAGCTCTGCTTCTGGTAAAACTACATGAAGGTTTTGCTGGAAAGAAGATAACACCAACTGTTATCTCTGACTATTTTAGCTCGCGTTCGGCAAAATCATTGTGGCTGCTCGTAGCAGCGATTGGTCTTTGTGTGGCTACGGTTTTTGTCTCTCTAACTCGAGGTGGTATGGTCAGCTTTCTTATCGCCATGACCGCAACTAGTTTAGTCCTTGCCTGGCAAAAGTCTCTGAAAGGCCGTGGCTGGATAATGGCCATTATGGCACTTATGGCATTTACCTTCGTCCTGTACGTAAGTTTCGATGCAGTTTACGAGCGGCTGGCAAGTTTGAGAAATTTCCACGAAGCACAAGGTAGCCGGCTGCAGATACTCAGTGACATATTTATCGCCTTCGGTAAGTTCCCAATTTGGGGAACCGGACTTGGAACACATCTGGTTGTTTATCCAATGTTCGACCGCTTAACTATAGCTGCATTAGCTGCACACGCAGAAAACGAATATGCCCAAGCGTTGGAAGAGACAGGCCTGCTGGGTTTAGCCATCTTGTTATTTTTTGGCATCATTATCTGGGTAAACTTTGGCAGATGTATTAGAAGGAGCAGGCTTCCTATCTGTTCTGCGTCGTATGGTCTTGGATTCGGCCTTTTGGCCATACTCATCCATAGTTTAAGTGACTTCGGCCAGCACCTTCCAGCAAATGCGGTTCTGTCCGCTATATTCTGTGCCCTTGTACTGGTCTTAGCTCAGACAGAAGACAGAAGACAGAAGACAGAAGACAGAAGGAAAGTTTCCGTCCTCCGTCCTCCGTCCTCTGTCCTCTGTCTTCTGACTGCTTGTGTATCGGGAATTTGGCTATGGGCTCTTTGGGGTGCCAATAAAGCTCGTGTTGCTGAGGCTCACTGGCAAGAGGCACGTAATATAGAAAACTTTATACGCAAAAATGGGCAAGCAACAGAAGCTGAATATGCAGATTTGATTTCTCACGCTTCCAAAGCAGTAGACTATGAGCCGGACAATATCAAATACCAGCACTGGCTAAGTGTTTACCGCTGGCGTTCTGTAAGCCAAACAACAGATATCACTACAGCGGACACTATTATCTCTGATGATTTAATGCCGTCTGTTTGTGATATTGTTGAACAGTTTCATAAAGCACGCACAATTTGCCCGACCTACGGACCAACCTATAGCTTAGTTGGCCAGATCGAAAAGTTTATTCTCAATAAAGACGCCGGAGCAGAAAGAATAAGAAAAGGTTTCCGTCTTGCTCCCTGCCATCCCACAGCCTGCTTCGTAGCCGGATATCTTGATGTTCTGCAAGGACAATATGAAGAAGCAATTGAAAAGCTCAATAGAGCCATTCAACTCGATGGCGGGCTTTTCGATGATGTTGTAAATATATACGTCAATCAGCTTAGCCGTCCTCATTTAGCTATCTCAGTTGCTGGAGATGATATAGGCCGTCTTCAGTATGTGACCAATCTTCTTGAAGATATGAATTATATCGACCTTTCAGAGCAAACAAGGGAAAGGGTTAAAGAATTGCTTATCGCAAGGTCTTTACAGCCCGATGTTCCAGCTTCGGTGTTTGCCTCTCTGGCGGAAATTTATAAGAAGCAGCAGGATAATGAGGCAGCGATAGAATGCTTACGCCGTGCGCTGGCACTGGACTATGGCCAGCTTGGCTGGCGATTGGAGCTGGCCAGACTGCTTATGGAGATGGGCGAGGTTGGGCAAGCAATGCGTCAGGCAAGGACATGCCTGCAGCTGAATCCCCAATCTAAAGCCGCTCAGATGCTTGTCGCGGACCTGTCGGTCCACCCAGCCACCTTTGATGAAGAAGTTAAATCGCCCTAATGATTCTAAAATGGGTGAACTCAGCTTTTTAAGAAAAAGCTGAATATTGAACGTTAATGGATTGAAATTCCTCATCGGCACACCGATGGGGACGGAGTTTGCGCTGATCCGTGTTTGATTTATGAAGACTTACCTATCTGTATATATCGGGTCCCTCCTTCTGGCGACGCTAATTACCCCACTTGCAATTTACATTGCGCGGGCACTTAAAATTTATGATGAGCCTGACGCCCGAAAGGTGCACGCTTGCTCTATCCCGCGCATTGGAGGTGTCGCAGTCTTCCTATCAGCGATTGCTCTTGTGGTCACGGTACCGTTCTTGGATAACAGCGTCGGAGACGCATTCCGCAGAGTACGCATCCAGATAGTGATGCTATTGGCAACCAGCTCGTTTGTTTTCGTCATAGGTTTTGTCGATGATCTGCGTGGAATGAGAGCCCGGCATAAACTCTTGGCCCAAGTTATTGCCGCAGCAGTATTGTGCCTAGCTGGCGTTCGAATTAATTCCCAAAATTTTGTAAACCTATTCACCCTTCGTTTTGGTTGGGTCTCATTTCCCATTACGATCTTTTGGGTTGTAGCTATTACCAATGCTGTAAATCTCATAGATGGTCTTGACGGGCTTGCATCTGGTATTTGTGCTGTAACTTGTGCGGTGATCGCTTTTTTTGCGTTTAACAGTGGCCAACTGGTGATGGTGGTACTGATGCTTGCTTTGTTAGGCAGCTTGTCAGGATTTCTGTTGTTTAACTTCAACGCAGCCCGAATCTTTTTGGGTGATTGTGGCAGTATGTTTCTGGGTTTTTTCCTAGCCTCGGCCAGTGTTATATGTGCCATGAAAACGGGGACAATTGTGGCTCTTGCTCTGCCAGCGCTTGCCTTGGGTCTGCCAATATTTGATACGTTCTTCAGCATTCTTCGTCGATTTATCAAGCGGCGTAGGATAATGTCACCGGATCGTGGCCATCTGCACCACAGATTGGTTGATATGGGATTTCGTCAACGTCATGTTGTGATTGCGATGTATGCGATAACGGTTATAGCCGCAGGACTAGGGATGTTTATGATGCTTACTCATGGTGCTGGTGCTATTGGCATATTCTTCTGTCTAGTTCTGCTTTTGATATTGGTCTTTCGCATAGCCGGTGCCATCCAATTACGGGAAGTGATAGCTAGATTGAGCCAAAAACGTACAGTTTGTCACCAGCAAAAGCGGGAGGTAGAGTGTTTCGAGGAAGCTGAGCTTCGTTTTCAGCAAGCCGAGAGCTTTGATCAATGGTGGCAAGCGGTCTGCTTCGCGGCGGATAAAATGGACTTAATAAGAGGTTCACTTCCTTTAACTAACCGTGATGGAAGTAAGCGGATCTTAGCTTGGGAGAAAAATCACAAACTTATCGAAGCACATGACATGGTCGAAATGACTATGCCTGTCCGTGATCGCCGCGCAGGTCCCGCACTGAATATCGAGGTCCATGTCTTCACAAACGGCTCTCTCGAATCTGCCGGGCGCCGCCTGACACTCTTTGGTCGATTGATTGAAGAGTACAGCGTAGCGAATCTATGCAAGTTAAGCCACAGATGAACACAGATTTACACGGCTTAAAATAAAGGTAAAAAATATGAATCATTTTAATCTGTGAAATCTGTGGCAAAAATACAAATTCTCTCGATGCTCGATTCTCGTCGAGTATCGAGTATCAAGTATCAAGTATCCAGAAGATGAAAGTTAAGAAAGTTCTGATAACCGGCATAACGGGCTTTGTCGGAAGTCATCTTGCGGAGTATATATTAAGGGAATCACTCGGAACGCGCATACTGGGCCTTGTGAGGTGGCGCGCGCCGAAAGACAACATAAGGGCCGTGCTGGACAAAATAACGCTCTGCTACGGCGACCTGCTCGATATGGCGTCTGTGAAGGGGGTGTTGTCAGAATACCAGCCTGAGGTGATATTTCATTTAGCTGCACAGTCATACGTGGATTTCAGCTTTGTGGCGACGGTTGCGACACTTCAGACAAACGTAATAGGCACGGCACATCTGCTGGAGGCCGTCAGGCAGGAAAAGGCCCAGAGCGGTTATGACCCCGTGGTTCACATTTGCAGCTCTTCCGAGGTCTATGGACAGGTCAAAGAAGACGAGGTCCCAATAAAAGAGGATAATCCGTTCAGACCCGCCTCGCCATATGCGGTGAGCAAGGTAGCAGAGGACATGCTTGCCTTTCAGTATTGGCTTTCGTGGAAGATTAGGACCATAAGGACGAGGATGTTCACGCATACTGGTCCCAGGCGCGGAGAGGTCTTTGTTACCTCGAACTTTGCCAAGCAGATTGCGGCAATAGAGGCGGGGCTGGTGCCCCCTGTCGTCAAGGCCGGGAATCTTGACAGCATTAGGACATTTCTTGACGTCAGGGATGCGGTCAAAGCGTACTGGTTGTTGGTTAACAAATGTCCGCCTGGCGAAGTTTATAACATCGGTGGGAAAGAGACAATGACTGTTGGCCAAATGCTCCAGAGACTCGTAAGGTTTTCTTGTGCAAAAGATGTCGAAGTCCAGGTTGAAAAATCACGCCTGAGGCTATCAGATGTCACATTACAGATTCCATGCATCGACAAATTTACTGCGGCGACCGGCTGGGCGCCGCAGATAGAGTTCTCGCAGACTTTGAAGGACTTGTTGGATTACTGGCGCAACTTCTACAAACTGGAGGCCGCAAGCCGTGAATAGACTGGCAAAAGTGATTACCGAACAGCGCTTAGCTTATGACAAGGCTGTTTTGAAGCTAAATCTCGAACTCTATAAAAAATTGTACCTGATTAGGCATGCAGAGCAGAAAATCCGCGAGCACTACGCTGAAAACGAGATGAAGACGCCCGTGCATCTATCCATAGGAAAAGAAGCCATAGAAGTTGGTGTCTGTCACGCACTCAAATGTCACGACCAGATTTTTGGCACCTACAGGAGTCACGGAATATACCTCGCGCGAACAGGGCAGACAGATGCATTTTTCGCAGAATTGTATGGTAGGCAAACTGGCCTGGTGAAAGGCAAAGTGGGTTCAATGCATCTGTGTGCCCCAGAGTGCGGACTTATGGTTACCTCCGCCATAGTCGCCAGTGTTGTTCCGGTCGCCGTTGGTGCTGCCTACGCAAACAAAGTCAAAGGCAACGGCGCCGTAGTAGCTGCCTTTTTTGGTGACGGTGCAACCGAGGAAGGCGTTTTTTGGGAGAGTATTAATGTCGCATCTCTAATGCAGTTGCCTGTTTTGTTTGTCTGTGAGGACAACGACCTTGCAGTGTTTACGCCTCCCGAGTACAGACGAGGATATGAGTGTATAAGGAAGATCGTTTCTCAGTACAACTGCACCGTTCTTGGACTTGCCAGTACTGATGTGGAAACTATTTACAGTTACGCCTGCGATGCAGTAGAATCGGTCAGAAGCGGAGCTGGTCCTTACTTCCTTCATCTGAAGTACTACAGGTACTTAGAGCACGTCGGCGTTGAAGAAGATTTTGACGCTGGCTATCGAACAATAGAAAAGTTCCACAAGTGGTACGAGAAAGACCCGGTCAATCTACAAAGGGCAAAACTATGCCGGTTAGGTGTTGGAGAAGACGAACTGGCAAGATCGGAACAACAGATTACCAAACAAATTGATAATAGTATAGGACTCGCCCGGAGAGCCCCTTTTAGTGAAGTCGGTGAATTGTACAGGGATGTTATTCAATGACTGCCGCTCGCAAAATTACCTATTGCCAGGCGATAAACGAAGCCATCTCTCAGGAAATGGAGAGGGACCCAACCGTGTTTATTTATGGCATAGGTGTCTCCGACCACAAGAGAATATTTGGCAGTACTGGGGGCCTAGTTGAAAAGTTCGGCCTGCAAAGATGCTTTGATACGCCTCTGTCGGAGGATGGAATGACCGGTTTTGGCCTGGGTGCCGCCATTAACGGGTTGCGCCCGATTCACGTTCATGCACGTGTCGATTTCCTCCTGCTTTGTATGAACCAGTTAGCTAATATGATCTCCAGTTGCAGGTATGGCTCGGGCGGCAAACTCCATGTCCCCCTAGTCATAAGAGCTATTATCGGAAGGGGCTGGGGACAGACGTTTCAGCACAGTAAGAGTATGCATTCTGTCTTTGCGCATATTCCCGGATTAAAGGTTGTGATACCGACCACGCCAGCCGATGCCAAAGGACTGCTTATCTCTGCTATAAGAAACAATGACCCCGTTCTGTTTATAGAGCACAGGTGGTTGTATTATGCCATTGAAGAGGTTGACGAGCAACCCTACAGCGTCCCTTTGGGTAAAGCCAGAATCCTCAGACCGGGCAGCAATATTACTGTGGTTGGTGTGTCCTGGATGAACGTTGAAGTACTGAAGGCAGCCGATGTCCTGCAATCAAAACATGGCGTCAGCGTTGAGGTTGTTGACCCCAGAACGATAAGTCCACTCGATGATGAGCTGATAACAAAATCGGTCAGCAAAACGGGCCGTTGCATTGTTGCCGACAACGATTGGCTTCACTGTGGCTTTAGCGCGGAACTTGCCGCCAGAATTTCAGAATCCTGTTTCGCCCGGCTTAAATCCCCCGTCAAAAGGATTGGTTTCGCCTTTACTCCCTGCCCAAGCGCGCGACACCTCGAGGACCGCTTCTATCCCAATGCTGCTGATATTGTCAGGGCCGTGGAAAATATGCTGGGACTTGAACCTACAGAAATGACGGACGACGACATGTACAGTTACGAAAAGAAATTCAAAGGGCCTTTCTGAGACCATAGGCGGAGTCAAATCAAACATCAAAAATCAAATATCAAAGTTGTGGAATGGGGCAATGTTTCCTAAATTTTGCATTTTGCATCTTGATTTTTGATTTATCAAAGCCTAGGAGATACATCAATGAGATCATTATCAAGGATTGCACGGGGCCTTATCGGACAGCCTATGTTTGGACTGTTGGCCAAATCAAGGAAGATGGAGGAGGAAGGGAGGCGAATTATTCACTTCGAAATAGGCGATCCTAATTCCCCGTCTCCTATTGTGGCGATAAATGCAGCCAAAGCGGCTCTTGACGCCGGCATGACGCATTATACTGACTCCATGGGAACTTACAAATTCAGGGAGGCGATTCAGCATTATGTGAAATCCAATTATGGATTCAGAGCGTCCCTCAGTCAGATCCTTGTTTGCCCTGCCAATGCAATCATTGATTTTACTGCTCGTTGCCTCGTCAATCCAGGTGAAGAGGTCATTTATCCTGACCCGGGATTTCCTACCTACTATTCTGTCATTAACTACAATGGCATGAAACCTGTGGGGATCTCATTGAGAGAGGAGAACAAGTTCAGAATGAGTCCTGATGACATCCGTAGCTCCATCACGAGCAAGACCAGGCTAATTATTATCAATTCTCCTCATAATCCCACGGGTTCTGTAATGTCAAAGCAGGAAGTATTGGAAGTAGCCCGAATAGTAAAGGAATATGATATTTATCTTTTGAGTGACGAGGTCTATGCTAAGATCATCTATGGGGGAGAACATTATTCACCAAGTATTGTGGATAGGTGCGAGGAAAGGACTATTTTGCTGAGCAGCCTCTCGAAAGCATACTCCATGTCTGGGTGGCGCTTAGGTTTTGCAGTCGGGCCGGAGGAACTCATACAGAAGATGAATTTGCTTCTGCAAACGGTCATGTCTTGTTTGCCCGCTTTCACTCAGGCGGGAGGTGCGGCAGTGTTAGGTGCCGATGACGGTTTCCTGTCGGATAGTGTACATAGATTGTGCCAGCGGCGTGATGTCCTTGTGGAAGGTTTGAACAGGTTGCGCGGAGTTTCCTGTGTTATGCCTGATGGGGCTTTTTACGCGTTTGCGAATATCACGGGAACCGACATGTCGTCGGATGAATACTCTGAATCGTTGCTCAATGAGACTGGCGTATGCGTGCTGCCGGGAAGCTGCTTTGGTGATTTTGGCCACGGTTATGTCAGATTATGCTACGCTAGCACGACCGTGACTATGATTGAAGAGGCGTTGGAGAAGATGAAACAGTTCCATGCAAAGATATGTCCCGTTGCGGTTGTTGGAGAGTATGTACACAAAAGAAACCAGGTAAGAAGTGTGTTGGATTCCAGCCTTATTCAAGAGTTGCAAGAGGAGGCATAGGAGGGTTCCATTGATCAGAGTCGCAGACTATATAGCAGATTTTATCTATCGGCAGGGTGTCAGTCATGTATTCATGCTTTCCGGAGGGGGCTCCATTTATCTCGATGATGGTGTTGCATGCCATCCACATCTCAAGCACATCTGTGTGAGAAATGAAGCTGCTGCTCCCATGATGGCAGAGGCCTATGCGAGACTAACGGGCAATCTTGGCGCTGTCTATGTTACAACCGGTCCGGGGGGGGCGAATGCTGTATCGGGACTGGCTGAGGCATGGGTTGATTCTGCACCTGTATTGGTGATTTCGGGACAGGTACAAAAAAATCACACGACATATAATGCAAGAATACCAAATCTAAGGACGTTCGGTATCCAGGAGCTGAATATTGTTGAAATCGTGGATTCTATCACGAAGTATGCTGTAATGGTGAATGATCCGGAGACAATTCGCTACCATCTTGAGAAAGCCGTCCACCATGCGAAATCGGGCCGACCGGGGCCGGTGTGGCTTGACATTCCACTGGATGTTCAGTCGGCTTTGATTGATCCCGACAAGCTCAAAAAGTTTGAGCCAGCAAATTTCAAATCGCAAATCGCAAATGCCGATGATAAAATGCTGTCTGAGAGCGTCGATCGCGTGTTTGAGTTGCTTAGGCATTCCAAAAGGCCTCTCATAATAGCGGGACAGGGTGTGAGGATTGGAGGGGCAATTGCTGAGTTTAAGCAGCTAATCGAAACTCTCAGTATTCCTGTTATGTTTTCACGATTGGGCCAGGATATATTGCCCTACTCCCACCCCCAGAATCTGGGGCATGGGGGTTATACGAAAGGTTTGAAGTACGCAAATCTCGTGACTCGGCAAAGTGATTTTGTGCTGGTCCTTGGAAGTCGGCTTTCTGTGGCTTTTGTGGGTACACAGTTGAACGCTTTTTCACCCAATGCGAAACTTGCTGTCGTAGATATTGATCAGGCAGAGCTGGAAAAACCGGGTGTGAAAATCGACCTGCCTGTACATGCTGATGTCCGAGCGTTTATCAGGATGATGCTGGACAAGAGCTATGACATATCTTTTCCTGATTACTCCGATTGGCTCGACAAGTGCAGGAAGTACAAAACAGAGCAAGTACTTACGATGGAGGATTTGCATCGCAATCCCATAAACTTGTACTACTTTATCAGTCGCCTTGATGCCCTGTCGGATGAGAGCGATGTGTTTGTGAGCGATGCAGGATCGAGTTACTATGTCACAGGGCAAATGTTGAGATTCGAGAAAGGTCAGCGGGAAGTTACATCAGGTGCATTTGCGTCAATGGGTTTATCTATTCCACTGGCTATCGGATCTGCCGTGGCAGAGCCTGCAAGCCGAATCCTTGCGGTAACCGGAGACGGCTCTCTGGAGCTCAATATCCAGGAGCTGAAGACCATGTCATATTATGGCATGAACATTAAGCTTTTCGTCATCAATAATGGCGGATATGTCTCGATAAGAAACACACAGGATGCACTGTGCGATGGACGCTACATAGGTTCAGACCAGGTAGGATGTAACGAGTTGCTGAACTTGAAGAAAGTGGCCGATGCTTTTGACCTTTCTCATGTTCTTATACATGATTGGCAGAAAATAGACGGCCAAGTCAGAGATGTTATCAACAGGCCCGGCCCGGTCTTTGTGGAAGTGGTTTGTGACAGCAATCAGAAAATAGTCGAACCACTGTGTGAATGTATTGTTTCCTGAATCCATCTTAAGTCCAACGTATAGGAATTTGTATTTCTGCCACAGAGCGCACAGAGAACTCAAAGAATTGAATTTGTTTTTTTCTCTGTGCACCTCTGTGTCCTCTGTAGCTTAACTTGGAAACGCGTGTTATATGTGCGATACTTTTGAGAACTTGCGGGAAAAGGCGAACCGGATACGCCGAAAAGTACTGCAGACCGTGTACGAAACCGGAAAGGGCCATATAGGTGGTACCTTCTCCTGTACGGATATTCTTGTTGCACTGTACTATGGAGGCGTTTTGAGGATTGATCCGCAGAATCCGAAATGGCCGGATCGAGACAGGCTCGTCATTGGCAAAGGTCATGCCTGTCTGGCATTGTACAATATCCTCCTCAACCTTGGATTTCTCTCTGCGTCGAGACTCAAGGAATATGGCAGCGAAGGGAGCAGTTTGGGGGGACAACTGTGCATTGACACGCCGGGAGTGGAGTACAACAGCGGCTCGCTGGGTAACGCTTTTGGTATTGGCGCTGGAATGGCTTTGGCTGCAAGAATGGATGGCAGAGACTACAGAGTATTCGCTATCGTTGGAGATGGTGAATGTGATGAAGGATCGATTTGGGAGTCGGCAGTCTTTGCCAGTCGTAACGAGCTAATCAATTTGGTTGGCATCGTGGATAGGAACAGGCTGGGAGTTACTGATTTCGTAGAGCAGGACAAGGGTGGCAGGCTGGAAGATAAGTTCTTAGCATGTGGTTGGGAGTGTGTCACGGTTGATGGACATGATTTTGACCGGATGAGGAGGGTTTTAAATGATTTGGATAAATTAGATAGACCGTTGGCTGTTATCGCAGATACAGTTAAAGGCAAGGGCATCTCCTTCATGGAGAATGGTATCAAGTGGCATCATTCCGTCCCTAACAAGGATGAATTTGCGATTGCGATGAAAGAGCTTGAGTTGGAGTCTAGGTGATGACGTTGTGTGTTGAAGAAATTGATATAAGAGACGCTTTCTTTAATCGTATATATGATATCGCATCAAAGGATAAAGATGTTGTTTTTATCACAGCCGATGCCGATGCTTTTGGTTTGAAAAGGTATCGGGATGATTTTCCGACGCGGTTCATAAATATTGGTGTTGCTGAACAAAACATGGTTGCTGTGTCAGCAGGTCTAGCGCTGAGTGGCAAATGTGTCTTTATTTATGCGATTATTCCTTTTGTAACGATGCGATGCTATGAACATATAAAGGTTAATATCTGTAGTATGAATCTGCCGGTGACGATAGTTGGCGCCGGGGCGGGACTGTCATTTGGTAATGATGGACCGACTCACCACGCCGTACATGACATAGCAGTGATGCGGGTGCTTCCTGAAATGACAATATTAAATCCGGGCGATGCCTGCTCGGCTTCGAAGTGTGCGCAGTTTGCTTATGAGAGCCGGGGACCATGTTATGTCAGACTCGACAAAGGTGTTTTTCCTGTCTTGTATGACGATGAAGATAGTATTGATAGCGGCCTCAAGGTAGTTAGAGACCTTTCATCTGTAAACATCATTAGCACAGGTTTTATGACCCACAAAGCTATGGAAGTAGCGAGTGAGTTGGAGAATCGTTCTATTAAAGTCGGAGTAATAGATTTGTTGAGGTTGAAACCTGTTAACGAGACGCTATTGTTAAGTTTGCTGGACAAATCTGAGTGGCTGATAACGCTGGAAGAGAATTCCATTGTTGGTGGAATTGGAACTATTCTCAGCGAGATACTGTGTGGAAACGGGAATAAGATCAGATTGAAGCGTATCGCACTCGAAGATAAACAACACTTCGCTTATGGTTCAAGGCAATGGTTGCATAGTCATTATGGTTTGAGTATCGATGCAGTAACTAACACGATATTGGAGGAAATCGCGTGTTGAAAATAACCCTGGCTGATTTCGCCAGGTCATTTGGTACGGACGTCGGAGATATTCCGGTTGAGTGTACAAACTTGATTGAGAATATCGATTTTGGGTATCGGATAATTCGTGGCAAGGAACGTGATAAAGTCATCCTCGATGTTTTACGTAAAATAGAAACTGATAAGCAGGTGGTGGGTGCGGAACAAAGGCGGGATATATGGGAAACGGGTTGGGCCGAGAACCTGCGAGAGTTTATTGAAAGTGGTGGGAACATAAATGTCATCACGCCAAAGTTCATAAGGGCTGGTCGCCCGATACGATTCGCCCAGAAGTACATAATGCCAAACAACCCAAATTTTGAACTTGACTACTTCTCTGTTTTCAGACTGTGGCTTTTTAAGAAGTATTTTTCAGATTACGATTCAATTTATGACTTTGGCTGTGGAACCGGCTTTAATCTGGTAACCTTGGCACGATTGTTTCCCGAAAAGCGGCTGTATGGTTTAGATTTTGTTCCATCAGCGGGTGAGCTAATCAACAAGCTCGCCCAGCAGTACAAATGGAAAATGACGGGGATTCTTTTCGATATGATATCACCGGATGAGACTCTTCAGCTTGATGAAAATAGTGTGGTGTTCACTTCCGGTGCTATAGAACAACTTTCCGGCAGGTTTGAGGCTTTCTTAAAGTTTCTTTTGAAACGTTCGCCGGCACTTTGTGTTCATATTGAGCCGACGGTGGAGCTTTACGACGAGAACAACCTTGTTGATTATTTGGCTGTCAGGTTTCACAGAAAACGCGGCTATACTGAAGGATACCTTCCTCGTTTGAAACAATTGGCCAAGGATGGAAGGGCCGAGATTCTGAAAGTCAAAAGGCCTTTCTTCGGCAGCTTGTATATGGAAGGATACTCATTGATTGTGTGGAGGCCTAAAGGCAAGAGGACAAACTGAGTAATGGATATAGGTATCGCGGGAAAATATGCACTTGTAACCGGCGGCAGTCACGGCATTGGACGTAGTATAGCTCTGGGGCTGGCCGATGAGGGCTGCAATGTCGCCATTTGTGCGCGAGATAAACAGCGATTGGATAAAGTGGCCTCAGAGATAAAACAACGCGGCGTAAAAAATTTGGTGATTTCCACCGACGTCCTTATCCCATCGGATATTGAAAGTGTAATGAATGAAATAACCGGGTCCTGGGGCACTCTTCATATTCTTGTGAACAACGTGGGTGGCGGCGGCAGATGGGGAAGTCCAATTGTTGAACAAACCAATGAAGATGTGTGGCAGGATGTTTATAACAAAAACGCTATGGCGGCAGTCCGCTTCACAATGCGTGCAATTCCTTATATGAAAAGACAAAAATGGGGCCGGATTGTTACTATCAGTTCTACCTACGGTCGTGAGGGCGGTGGACGGCCATGGTTCAACATGGCCAAAGCAGCCGAAATAAGTTTAATGAAAACTCTTGCTATGAATCCGGACCTCGCCAGAGACGGTATCACCTTTAACAGTGTTGCCCCAGGAGCAATTATGATTGAAGATACCGGCTGGGAACGCATGCAAAAGGAGAATCCACAAGAGTTTGAAAAGTTTGCAGCACAGCTTCCTCTCGGCCGCCTCGGAACACCTCAAGAAGTGGCTAATCTTGTTGTTTTCCTTTGTTCAGATAAGGCCGGCTTCATCAATGGAGCTTCAATCACCGCAGACGGCGGTGAAAGCAAGAGTTTCTAAAGACATGATAAAAGAAGAAATTTTAAAAAGTTTTTCGGACAGAAACGTTTTAGTCACTGGCGGAACTGGGCTTATTGGCAGACAAATTGTAGATATTCTTTGTGATGCTGGGGCGATTGTAAAAATCGTCTCGCTCGATAAAATCACGGTTGATGACCGGGCCGAGCATATCTCGGCAGACCTCACAGACTTTGAATTCTGCAAACAAATAACCCGCGATACAGATTTCGTCTTCCACGTTGCTGGAATCAAAGGCTCTATCGAAGTCACCAAGAAAAAACCTGCAAGTTTCTTTGTTCCTCTTTTAATGTTCAACACAAATGTGCTTGAAGCATGCAGAATCAACAAGGTAAAAAAGGTAGTTTACACAAGTTCTATCGGTGCATACGCAAGTACAGAGGTCTTTAAGGAAACAGAGAATCTTGACGGGCCTCCAATGGATATGTTCCCGGGCTGGGCAAAGCGAATGGCGGAACTGCAGGTCCAGGCCTACAAAATTCAGTATGGCCTTGAAAACTTCTCAATTGTCAGGCCCTGCAACGTCTACGGCCCCGGCGACAATTTCGACCCCGACAACGCGATGGTCATACCATCCCTGATGTACAGAATATATCGCAAGGAGGATCCCGTCGTCGTCTGGGGGGACGGCACCGCCATCCGCGATTTTGCATACAGCAGGGATGTTGCCGAGGGCGTTATTCTCGCGTTATACCATGGAACCAAATCGAGCTTTGTCAATCTCGGCAGTGGAAAAAGTTATTCCATCCGAGAGCTTGTCGAGACCTTAAATAGCTTTATTGATTTCAACTATGTCTTTGACGACAGTAAGCCGTCCGGCTTTCCCAGACGGATTATGGACATATCCCTTGCCCGGAAACTCATCAGCTATAACCCAACAACCTCGCTGCTGGATGGTTTGAAGCTGACCTGGGACTGGTATGTTAATCATCAGGATGAGTATCTCAGACGAAAGAACTATTTTGTCGAGGCGGGTGTCTGAATTGCCGATTTCCGATGTGGCTCGGCCATCCTGGCCGAGTTGTAACACGACCATCCTGGGCGTGTTTGCACGGGCTGGAAGCCCGTGCCACATGACGATTGAAAATCGCAAATCGCAAATGCCGATGTGTGTCTGAATGATAGAGGTTTGTAAGACTGAGCTGAATGGTGTTCTGTTGATAAAACCGACCTTTTTTGAAGACCACAGGGGAGAGTACATCGAGCTTTATAACGAGAAACTGTACAAGTCCAGGGGCATCGACGTTGATTTCGTCGAAGATGACATATCCGTCGGCACACGCCGCGTGCTCAAGGGGCTTCATGGTGACTCTGTAACCTGGAAATTGATATCCTGTCTGCACGGCAAATTCTATCTCGTCGTGATAAATTACGACGAGCAATCTCCTGATTTCGGAAAGTGGCAGTCATTTGTACTGTCGGAAGTAAACAAGCATCAGGTATTAGTCCCGCCGATGCATGGCAACGGGCATCTTTGCCTGAGCGAAAAATCTATATTTCATTACAAACAATCTGCCTATTACGACCCCTCCAGACAATTCACCATAAAATGGAACGACCCGAGGTTCAATGTCTGGTGGCCCGTAAAGAATCCGATTCTTTCGCGGAGGGACGACCCTGATTACTCCGGTTAAGCCGCATTGTGCCCTAATTTTTTCCCCATATTGGAGGCAACTCGATGTTCAAGGATAGCTCGGTTGTTGTTATGGGCGGTGCAGGTTTCGTCGGCGTCAATCTGATAAGACGCCTTCTCAATCTCGGTGCAAAGGTAACAGCCACGCTGCACAACAAGCCGGCGGTTATCAAAGACAAGAGTATCAAGTATGTCAAATGTGACCTCACTAAACCTGAGGATTGCACCAAGACGCTCGATGGAGCCGAGTATGCCTTTATGTGTGCGGCAAATACGTCTGGCGCCGCTGTAATCGAACACACACCACTCGTTCACGTCACACCCAATGTCGTGATGAATACGCTCGCGCTCGAAGCCGCGTATAAAGCAGGCGTCAAAAAATTCCTCTTCATCAGCAGCAACACCGTCTATCCCGACGTGGACCATCCCGTCAGGGAAGACGAAATGATGTCAGGGGAGCCGTTCGAGAAGTATTTTTGCGTCGCATGGATGAAGAGGTTCTCTGAGATTCTTTGTCGAATGTATGCCGAGAAAATAAAAAAGCCGATTACGACGGTTGTCATCAGGCCTGCGAATATATACGGGCCCTGCGACGATTTCGAATGGGCAACTTCACATGTTGTGCCTGCCCTTATTCGCAAGGTAGTCGAAAGACACAGCCCTATCGAGGTCTGGGGCGACGGTAGCGATATCAAGGACCTGATTTACATTGATGACTTTATCGATGGAATGCTCCTCGCTATGGAAAAGATAAATGTTTTTGACCCTGTCAACATTGCCACCGGCAGACTGTGCAGCATCAAGGACGTGTTGCGGACTATCCTTGAAATCGAGGATTATACGGATGCGGATATCGTCTTCGATACGTCCAAACCGACGATGATCCCGAAACGTCTGATTGATGTCGCGAAAGCCAAAAACGTTTTAGGATTTGAAGCCCGAACCTCAATAGAAGAGGGTTTGAGACGGACCATCCGGTGGTATAAAGAAAGCAAGTTGTCATGATTATTACCCGTACGCCTTTCCGCGTCTCCTTTTTTGGTGGAGGAACTGACTATCCAGCATGGTATGAAAAGAACGGTGGGTCTGTCCTCAGCACCACGATCAACAAGTACTGCTATATCAGTTGTCGATATTTGCCCCCATTCTTCGACTACAGATATCGTATACGTTACACCTTCCGTGAGGAGACGAGCACCCTTTCTGAGATAAAGCACCCTGCTGTTCGTAAATGCCTCGAGTTCGTGGGCGTAAAAGAGGGCATTGAGATGGTCCATACAAGTGATCTGCCCGCCCGATCCGGTATAGGCTCCAGCTCATCTTTCACCGTTGGATTCCTTAATTGCCTGTATGCCTTAATGGGGCAGATGGTCTCCAAGAGGAAACTGGCGCTGGATGCTATCCACGTGGAGCACAATCTGATTGAGGAGAACGTTGGTTCACAAGATCAGGTTGCGGCGGCCTTCGGCGGATTCAATAAGATCACGTTTGGGGGCAAAGAGGGGATCGTCGTTCAGCCTGTTACCATCAGCCGAGAGAAGCTAGATTTCCTCCAAGACCGTCTGATGTTATTCTTCACAGGGCTTTCCCGCAACGCCTCGGACGTATCCAAAGACCAGATAAAGAATATGCCCTCAAAAAAGGATGAATTGACGACAATGAGAGAGATGGTGGATGCGGGCATCAATATCCTCAATGGGCGGATGGACGCTTTCGATGATTTTGGGAGGCTTCTTGACGAAGCGTGGAAAATCAAGAGGAAGCTCTCAAAAACGATTACCAATGGTACGATTGATGACATTTACCACGCCGCTACGAGCGCTGGTGCCCTGGGTGGGAAACTACTGGGCGCCGGCAGCGGCGGTTTCATCATCTTCTACGTACCTCCTGAAAACAAGCACAGAGTCAGAGAAATGCTGGCACACCTCGTATATGTGCCGTTCCGATTTGAAACGCTAGGCAGCCAAATCGTGTTATATTCGGCGCAGGATTTATCCGAACTACCAATTCACGAGTATCGACAGGATCATTCTCATGTGGGGGAGAGGACCGCAACTTTGGAGCACAATGGGCGATCATCTGAAACAGACAGTAGGGGTGGATAAACGTTTGTTACGGCACAAATCCAAAAATAATTTTTAGTACATCACTTTGTATGCAGGACCTGTTACCAGAGAACACCGATGTCTTGATTTTAGTTGGCGGCCAGGGAAAGCGTCTGCGGCAGGTCGTCTGCGATAGACCCAAACCCATGGCTGACATCAACGGCCATCCGTTCTTGGATATTTTAATAAACTATGTCTCGGGTTACGGTTTCAGACGTATTATTTTATGCACGGGGTATATGGGATCTCTTGTAAGGGAGCACTATCGAACAGTGACAAATGACATCGAGATCCTTTTCTCTCAGGAGGAAGAGCCACTTGGCACAGGAGGTGCTGTCAAGAATGCGAAAGCTCTTATTCGAAGTGATCCATTTCTTGTTATGAATGGAGATTCGTTTTGCGCGGCCGATTTAGGTACGTTGGTCGACTTTCATAAGAAAATGGACGCCCTGTTATCAATCGTTTTAACCCATTCAGATACTAGTAGAGACTATGGGAGTGTGACACTCAATTCTTGTTGCAGGATAACCAGTTTTTCGGAAAAAGTCCCTCGTGCAGAAAAATCTATCGTAAATGCCGGCATCTACCTCATGAATAAGGACATTTTTTCATATATGCCACCGGAAAGACGGTTTTCGTTGGAATATGATCTGTTTCCCGGCATGGTTGGCGGCCGTTGCTATGGCTTTGTCACGCAAACGCGACTAACCGATATTGGAACGCCGGAACAGTACGAAGCCGCCCAAGGGCTTCTTAGTACATACGATTCCTTTGATAAATCAAAAATCAAGATGCAAAATTTAGGAAACATTGCCCCATTCCACAATTTTGATATTTGATTTTTGATATTTGATTTTCTTTGAAATGAAAAAGAGGGTTTACATCCATCAATTCCAGGGTCCATCGTGGAAGAATCTGTTGCCGCTCTCGGCAGGACTGTTAGTTTCCTACGCAAAGAGCGTGCCACAGATTTCGGAAGAATATGATTTTGAGATTGATATTCTGAGGCGTGATCCTTCAGAAACGGTGCGTTCGTATGCTGGCTCACCGCATGTTCTCGCCTTCTCCACCTACCTCTGGAATTTTAGGCAGAGCATTGAAGTAGCCCGATTCGGCAAACGTGCTCTACCTGATAGCTTGGTGGTATTTGGTGGGCCGATGATTCCGACAATCTCCAAAGATATCTACACGTTCTTTGAGAGTTATCCATTTGTCGATATTGTCGTACATGGAATGGGCGAATACCCGTTCTCGGAAATCCTCCTATCAAGACTGGGTGTTCGAGATTTGAGTTCTATTGCTGGAATATCATACAGGAATCGTGACGGTTCTCTTACCACGACAAAGCTATCGTACGATGGAAACGTCGATGCCCTACCCTCCCCTTTTCTTGATGGTACGTTTGATGAGATCCTGACCCGCTACGGAGATCGGATAACGGGCGCCCTGTGGGAAACGAACAGGGGCTGCCCAAACAGGTGTACATTTTGTGTACAAGGGAATCCTTTATTCTCAAAGCTCATCAAGTTTGGCCAGGACCGGTTGTATGGAGAGCTTGAATGGATCAGTCAAAAGCAAATACCTTACGTATTCTCGACCGATGCGAATTTTGGCATCTTGCCAAGGGATGTTGAAATATCGGAAAGGGTAGCCGAACTATGTAAACGTAACGGTTTCCCGAAATTCTTTGTTGTTAACTGGCTGAAAAATTCCAATGAGAAAATGATAGAGATTATAGAGACGCTACGGAGAGGGGGCGTTCATGCGCGCTTGACATTGAGCATGCAGAGCTTCAATAAAAGTACTCTCGCCGCAGTGAAGCGCAGAAACATAAGTATGCAATTGTTCACCGATTTGAAGAAGGAGTGTACAAAGAGGCGGATCAATACTTATACAGAGCTTATTCTTGGCCTGCCTAATGAGACGTACGATTCTTTCCTTTCAAACTTGGACAAGTGCATGGATAGATATCTAAGGCATTTTTTTGTGGTCTATCTCTGCCGCCTGTTGGATTGCACGGAAATGGCGGAAACCGAGTACAAGAACAAGTACAAACTTGAAACTCGTTGCTGCCGTGTCGGTATAGGAAGGCATGAAGGATCTGACAGTGGGGTGGTGGAAGCCGAAGAGATAATCGTGTCGACATCGACGTTGCCAATTCGGGATTGGGAAAGAGCTTTCACCTTCAGCAGTATGACGCTGGCGCTATACAATTTTCGCTTAGCCTTCTTCATCTTCAATTACCTCAGAGAGGAGCACTCTGTTAAGCTGATTGACTTGATCAAGCATATCATTCAGCAATCCCGAGTGAAAGAGAGTGTGTACCCCACCATAGGAAAGGCCCTCAATCTCATCCGTAATAGTCGGCAGTCCATCATAGATGGGCAGGCAAGCCTCATTACTCTCGACTTCGCAGGCACCATTTTGTTCGAAGCGCACGAAGCCGCGCTACTTATTCTCATAAACGAACTCGACGGCTTCTATAAAGAGTTGTGGTCGTTGGTAAATGACTATTTGCGTTTGAAAGGGAATGTTGCCCCATCGTCGATTCTCACGGAAGTTTTCACGTATCAGAAGGCCCATATACCAACTTGGCGCAGGACTAATTGTCACCATTTGTCGTTTCGGTTTAACATCCCCCAGTACTTTCAATCTTGCTGCGTCGATGGCAAACCTATCAGCATCCGGGAGCACAAAACCTACGCGCATGTGGGAGATGAGAACGATACGTATGATAGCCCCGCCGAACTTGTCAAGTCAAGGCTGACAATTTCGGAATTTGAAATATCTGAGATTACATTCATATCAGCGCCAAAAGATGGATGTGGGTAGCCGGAGAGCGTGTGCTTTCGTCACATGGCTTGAGCGATGTTGCAGTGGCCGCTATATGGGACAATCCGCAGAGTAGAAGTATTAATGTTTGGGGTCACTGAACGAACTCAGTTGACGATTCTGTATGTATAATGAAGTTATAATTCTGGAGCCCGGCCGGGCCGAAAAGAACTACTGGAATGACCTGTGGCGCTACCGGGAAATATTCATCATTCTGGCCTGGCGGGATATCTCCGTCCGCTACAAGCAGACTGTCATCGGTGTTCTGTGGGCGGTTCTCAGACCCTTCTTGACCATGCTGGTGTTTACGGCCGTCTTTGGACGGGTGGCGAAGCTGCCCAGTGACGGCGATGCTCCCTATGCCCTCCTGGTCTTTGCGGCTATGCTCCCCTGGTCGCTCTTTTCCACGTCTTTGACGGAGGCCTCCAACAGCCTGATCGGCAACTCAAATCTGATCAGCAAAGTCTATTTCCCTCGTCTGATTATTCCCACCGCCACGGTAGTGACGGCCTTTGTCGATTTCTTCATAAGCTTTGTGATTCTCATTGGGATCATGGTCTACTATCAGTTTCTGCCGGCCTGGAATTTGCTGCTACTGCCGCTGTTTGTCACCCTGGCCTTGCTGGCCAGTTTGGGGCCGGGGCTTTGGATCACCGCCCTCAATGTGAAGTACAGAGATTTTCGCTACGTGATACCGTTTGTCGTGCAGTTTGGCCTTTACATCTCGCCCGTTGGATTCAGCAGCAAGGTGATCCCGGAAAAGTGGCGGCTTCTCTACAACCTCAATCCGATGGTGGCCGTCATCGATGGCTTTCGATGGTGCATCCTGGGCAGCGCCAGCCCAATCTATTGGCCGGGTTTTGCCCTGGGTATCGCCGTCGTCGCCTTCTTCCTCTGGTTGGGTATCTCTAGTTTTCGCAGGATGGAGAAATCCTTTGCGGATCTGATCTAACTAAAAGGTAGGGGGGAGTGAGAAGGGGAAAATATGAAAAGACCACATTTTCGTTTTGAAGATATTGAGATTTGGCAACTGCCAAAAGAACTGTCAGTTCATTTTCATAAGGTGGCTGACAAACTTGAGCAATGTAAACTATACCGATATGCTGAGCAGCTTCGTGCCACCGGCCTTTCCGTTCCCAATAACATTGCGGAAGGTAGTGGAAGCTTACATGCAAAAAAGTTTCAGCAATTCCTAAACATTGCAAAGGGTTCGATAAGCAAATTAGACACCCAACTTGAACTGGCTTATCGTTTGAAATATATGAATAAGAAAAATAGGTACGGTGTCCATAGTGCGTTCTGTGTTTACGCGTCTTATCAAGTAGTTTGTTGTGTCATATGTAGAAAAGGAGTCGGCTATGTTGATTTTATGTCAATGTTCGATGGCAATAACATTGTCCTTCAGAGTGATTCATCTGCCTTTGCAGACGCTGTGTGCTTACATTGATCCCGGGACTGGTAGTCTCATTATTCAAGTGATCATAGCTGGTTTGCTCGGTGGTGTGTTTGTTGTGAGACACAAGCTTAGAAGTTTGTTTTCATTCTTATTCTTGAAAAAGAAAGACACAAATCAAAAGTAAGAGGGAGAATTATGAAGAATAGCAGGGACGGCCTTGGCTCTTTTCGAGATCCAAGTGGTTTTCTTTTTTATCGTCACGGCTATCTTTACCGTCAGGTAAATTCCATTTATAGGGAAGATTATAATCATCTGATGAATTCCGGGCTTTATCGTGCTCTCGTGGACTCAGCGCTGTTGATTCCTCATGAAGAAACAGATGTTAAAGCAATGTCACCTGAAAAGGCATTTATCACAATCAGGCCCGAGCAGATACCGTTCGTTTCCTACCCCTATGAGTGGAGTTTCAGCCAGTTAAGGGACGCCGCTCTGACTACACTTGAGGTTCAGAAGAGGTCGTTGGACTTTGGGATGACCTTGAAAGACTGTAGTGCCTATAACATACAGTTCCGCCAAGGCAGACCTGTATTTGTCGACACTCTCTCATTTAAGAGGTATCGTGAAGGGCAGCCATGGATCGCATACAGACAATTCTGTCAACATTTCCTTGCGCCTCTGGCGTTGATGAGTTATGTAGATACGCGACTAAGCCAGATGTTTAGAATCCACATAGACGGCATCCCTTTGGATTTGGCGAGTTCACTTCTGCCATTTCATACTCGTCTAAGGCTCTCTCTACTTATCCATATTCACCTCCATGCTTTAAGTCAGAGGTATTATGCGGGAAGGACTGTAAAAATTAGCCAGCATAGAATGAGTCGTTTGTCTATGGTCAGTCTTATAGATTCCCTGCAGTCCGCCATACAGAAATTGAAGTGTCCGCTGCGTGTTACAGAGTGGTACGATTACTATGTGGACAGCAATTACTCCGAAATGGCGCTTAAACAAAAGCGGGAGCTTGTGTCTCAGTTCTTGGATAAGATCAGTCCTCGTGTCGTCTGGGATCTTGGGGCAAACATTGGAATGTTTAGTCGTATTGCCGGCGATAAAGGAATACAAACAATATGTTTTGATAGCGACCCGGCATGCGTGGATAGAAATTATCGTGAGTGCATTGCAGAGGGAAGAATCAACATTCTACCCCTCCTTGTTGATTTGACTAACCCAAGCCCAGGTATTGGCTGGCAGAACCAAGAAAGGATGTCACTTGACGATCGCGGACCTGCAGATACGGTATTGGCGCTTGCGTTGATTCATCATCTGACTATTTCTAACAACACGCCATTTGGAAAAATCGTGGACTTTTTTGCTACCATATGCAACTCACTTATCATTGAATTTGTGCCAAAGAATGATTCACAGATCCAAAGACTTCTTGCGACAAGGGAAGATATCTTCTCCGATTATTCACGGGATGTTTTTGAGAAAGAATTTGAGAAACGCTTTATCATACAGGATTCTCGGAGCATCGCAGACTCTGAGAGAGTATTGTATCTAATGATTAAGAGGTGAAATATGAAGAGATCTACCTTTGTTATATACCCTTTTATGGTCGCAGCCTTTCCTGTTATCTTTCTCTATTCCCATAATATAGAGCAAGTGCGGTTTTCACAAACTTTACTTCCATTAGCAATTATGTTGGTTTTTACGCTTTTATCGTTATTTCTGCTAAAATTGATTCTTGGTAATAGATTGAAAGCAGCAATGATTGTAGCTCTCTTTTTAGTGCTGTTTTTTTCCTACGGTCATATTTTTGATACTATAAAAGGTTGGATGATAGGTAATTTTATTATTGGCAGGCATAGATATTTATTGCCCGTTTGGGCTGTAATTTTTGCTGCCTGCTTTTATTTTGTGTTAAATATTCGCAGAGATTTGTTTCATTTCACCAAGATTTCAAATATTATCGCTTTCTCTTTAGTTGCCGTTTCTTTTATCAATATTGCAGTTTATCAGTTCAAAACAAACTCTGCCTGGCAGTATAATACCACAAACGCCAAAAATGAAACATTCGATGCTGTAATTCCAAATAACACATCCGAACTGAGGGACATTTATTATATCATTTTAGATACGTATGCCAGCTCAAGCACTTTGAAGGAAATCTATAATTATGATAACAGTGAATTAACAAATTATTTGTCAGAGAGAGGTTTTTATATAGCCTCTGAAAGTCGAAGTAATTATCCAGCAACTCATTTGTCATTGGCATCTTCATTGAACATGGAATATATTAATTTCATAAGGCATACCTCAGAATGTTATAGAATGATTTCTAATAATAAAGTAATAAAATTTCTAAAATCAAAGGGGTACAAATTTATCAATTTTTGTTCGCGCTATGGAATAACATATCGTAATCGGTACGCGGATTTGAATATTTATTCTAGCAGAACTGACGAATTTTTAGATGTTTTATCTCAGTCAACTATGCTAAGGCCTTTTGAGATGTATCTTTTTAAGGAAGATAAAAGAAAGCAGGTAATGTGTACATTTTCCAAATTAGCCGATATCAATAAAATTAAAGGACCAAAGTTCATTTTTGCCCATATTGTTTGTCCTCATTATCCTTATGTGTTTGGTGCAAACGGCGAAGCCGTTAATGAAAGTATTTTACCACCAAAAGAAAATTATTTAAATCAATTAATTTTTGTTAATAAGAAGGTTGAAGTTCTTGTGGATAAGATATTGGCAAATACATATATTAGTCCCATTATCATATTACAGGCAGACCATGGACCTGATTCAACTTTTGAAATTCCTTTTAGTGAGTCATGGAAACATCCTAATAAAACTAATCTTAAAGAAAAGATGAGGATATTTAATGCATATTATCTGCCCGCGGGCGGTAGTAATCTTTTATATGATTCTATAACCCCAGTGAATACATTTAGGCTGATTTTTAACTTTTACTTTGGCACCGATTATGAATTGCTGGCTGATCGTAGTTATTTTTCACTTTTTAAAGACCCCCTTATGCTTAATGATGTCACAGACATAGTCGCAAATAATTGATATTCAAGATAGCCTTGAACTTTGAGTGGAATTACCAAAAACGAGAACCAAAAATTATGGTTACATGAGAGATTAACGTCTAAAGTAAACGGTTGGTCCTTTTTCATATATTTTTCTTTCCCAAATTTCCTCGTTTGGTGGAATAAGTGTTGCAAACAAGGGTTTTTCCAGAGTGTCCATTTCTACTCCAAGTACGACCGCCGACGGCGGGAGCTTTTCTATTAGCTTCTTAAGGGTTCCTGGACCTATTGTGTGAGTGATGTCGCGGTTCCACGGCGAAAGCCTGTCGGCAATCCTATAGACAATCGCCCCTGCAGATAGCTCAGTGTATATATCACAGCCGCCTTCCAGAGCAAAAAGAGGAGCTAAGGTAAGCACAGGTTTCTGACTTTTTATCTCTTCTGCGATATTTTTTGAAACTACATGCAGGCGAATAGGAATCCAGCTTTGAACATCAAACAGCATCGGCGTTCTAAATAGTACGACTAGGCGTTCTTTTCGTTGAAGTTACCTTGTAGTTCTATATTTCTCTTATCAATAACCTAATAGAAATATCCAAGATGTTTTACGTCCTTGCCAAAACCCTAAAATAACTTTTTCCTTTTCAACTTTAACTTTACCCTTTTAACTTTTCGCCTTTAACTTTTCACTATTGAAATGAGCGACATCGTTATCAAAGCCGAAAACCTCGGCAAGAAATACATTATCGGCCACCAGGCCGAAAACGGCCGTTATGTAGCTCTACGTGATGTGCTGATGCAGAGCGTACGAATCATCTGGAACAAAACTAAAGATCTGGCACAGGGCAAGCCTGTCATTCAGGGCGACACGCTGGAAGAGGTCTGGGCGCTCAGAGGCGTGAACCTTGAGATTCATAGAGGAGAGACATTCGGGATTATCGGGCGGAACGGGGCGGGCAAAAGTACTTTGCTGAAGGTTCTTTCCCGCATCACGGAACCTACGAGTGGCCGAGCGACCATCAGGGGACGCGTGGGTTGTCTGCTGGAAGTGGGCACGGGTTTTCATCCGGAACTGACCGGGCGAGAGAACATTTATCTCAATGGCGCCATCCTCGGCATGACTCAGGCCGAGGTCAAGCGAAAATTCGACGAGATCGTTGCATTCTCCGAGGTGGAGCATTATCTGGATACACCGGTCAAGCGTTATTCCTCTGGTATGTATGTACGTTTAGCCTTCGCAATTGCCGCACATCTAGAGCCGGAGATCCTGGTCGTGGATGAGGTGTTGGCGGTAGGGGATGCTGAATTTCAAAAAAAGTGCCTCGGAAAGATGAAAGACGTGGCGCATGAGGGCCGGACCGTACTTTTTGTCAGCCACAATATGAGCGCAATTCAAAGACTCTGCAAGAGGGGCATTGTATTAAGCTATGGAGAGACCGTTTTTAATGGGGAGGCCAGCGGTGCCGTCGGCTACTATTTGGGTAGCAACAGTGGCAACCAGCAGATCAGTTGGCCGCAAGGCGACCATGCGCCTGGTGATGATGTTGTTCGACTACTCGCCGTCCGTTTTGTCGGTCAGGATGGGATGGTACGTTCGCAATTTGACGTGAGGGATCCGATCGTATTAGAGATCGAATTCGAGGTTCTCAAGGAATCACAGTTGGCTATTTCAGTTCAATTCATTGGGGCGATGGGAACGTATATCATGGGATCGATGGATAACTACATTAAGGCCCCGTGGGGAAAGCAGCCCCCATACTTAGTAGGTACTTACAGAACCTCGTGTCATATCCCGGGTGATTTTCTTAATGAGGGCCAACTCAGTGCAAATCTGTGGATTTATTCCCCTCCGCATGCGCCTTACTTGTCTCCTCATATTAGACTGCTAAATGCTGTAATTGTTGGTATCAGCGATAGTCGTGACCCGAATGGAGCGAGGGGTCACTTTCCTTATGAGTGGGGCGTTGAGCCGGCGGTTCGTCCGAAACTTACGTGGGCGACTGAGCCAGTCAGAGAGATGGTGACCCAGAGTAGCAATATATGATTCCGAAAATAGGTGTTGTGTCATCTGCTCACAGGCCACAGAATTGGATGGACCTATATAGGAGTATAGGCAATAACGATATTGAATTTGAACTGGTATTTGTTGGTCCCAATCCACCGGATTATGAACTGCCAGAGAATTTTCGTTTTATCAGGTCGCTGGTGAAGCCTACCCAGTGCTTTGAAATAGCTGTGAGAAATATTACGGCTGACTATTTCATACCTGTCGCTGACGACTCTGAATTCAAAACTCCACAACCGCTGGACAGACTGTACGATCATTACAGGTCATGTAACTGCGAAAAAGTGATTGTGTCTTCAAGAATAATGACGGATGGTGAAGATCAATCCCATTTTGCACATCACTTCTTTGCGAACGATGACAGTAGTCCTGTGATGACCTATGCCGGTCTGATGTCAAAAAAATATTTTCGCGATCTTGGCGGCATAGACAGAAATTTCATCGCTGTCATGTGGGATTGTGACCTTGCCATGAGGGTTTATGCGTCAGGAGGCGAAGTTGTACTGGGTAAGGTATATATCAATGAAGATAGTGCCAAGAGTGCAGGTAGTACCGTGTGCAATGAATTTTGGAGACATGATAGAGCGCTCTTAGAACGCCTGTGGACTACCGATGGGAAGGTTCACCTAAATCGGAAAAAGCCCGTAGAGCCTTTTTCGGATGTGAACATTCTTACCATATCTCAAGGTCCGCGAGGCCGTTGGCGCGGCACCGGCCCCTTATTTTTGGAGAAATTGGAAGACCGTCTAAAGAAATCAGTTGTTAGCAAACTATACCGTGGAATAAAAAGGCCGCGCATGTATCCTGCTTACGCGAAAAGGATAGCGCGGCGTTTGCAAGGTACCCGCAAATGAAGATTCTATTTGTAGTAGCACAATTGGATTTTGCCGATCATATTGCTATTGCTCATTTGTCTGCGATAGCCAAACAAAGGGGGCATTCTACCTACTTTTGCACGCTTCGAGATCATGATTTTCACGCAGAGTTGGAGAAGATAAAGCCCGATATCGTTGCTTATTCTGTCAATGTAATGGGATTTGAACAAATTGTTGAGAATCATAAAAAGGCAAAGCAAGAACATCGTTTTGTCTCAATTATGGGGGGGCCTCAGGCTACTTTTTCGCCTGAAACATTCGACCAGAGTGAGATGGATGCATATTGCATAGGGGAGGGTGATTACGCATTCAGGGATTTTCTGAGTAAAGTCGAGGGCGGAGAATCATTCGATGAGATACCCAACTTAATAACCAAAGAAAGAAAAAACGCCGTGAGGCCGTTAATCAGGAATTTGGATGAATTACCTCCGGCCGATAGGGACTTGGTGATTTCAAATTCTTTTCTGAAAAATGTTCCTAAAAAGACTTTCTATGCCACGCGGGGGTGTCCATACAAGTGTGCCTACTGCTGCAACAACTACTACAATCAGCTCTACAAAGGGAAAGGCCCCATAGTAAGACGGTTTTCCGTAGAAAGGATTATACAGGAAATCGAGTCGGTAAAACGTCAGTACCGCATGGATTTCATCAAATTTGGCGATGACTTATTTGCCATAAAAGCCGACGCTTGGCTTGAGGAATTTGCCGGCAAATATTCAAGACGAATCGGTGTACCTTTCAACTGTTTCTTAAGATTCGATCTTGTTGACGATAACCTGTTGAAATTGCTTAGAGATGCAGGATGTTTTTCCGTACATCTTTCTGTGGACAGCACATCCGATTATGTGCGAGAGAGGATCCTTAAGCGACAAATGAGAAAGGTGGACATAGTAGAAAAATTGAAAATGATACGATCTTATGGTATTAATACCTGGGTCAATTTCATGCTTGCCGCACCTGAGTCTTCGCTTCAGGATGATTTGAATACAATTGAAGTGTGCAGAAAGGCAAAAGTGACCTATCCAAGTTATTCGGTGACAACGCCCATGAAAGGGACCGAGCTCTATAGGTATTGCGTGGAAAAGGGCTTGATCGATCCATCTACTCATAAAGGCGACATGTCCGGAGGGGCTTTAAGACCTACTATGCCGTGCTTTACTGAGAAAGAAAAGGATGTGCGATATAACATATATCTTGTCGGAGCGTTGATTGCCAAGCTTCCTTTTCCTCTTAACAGGCTGACCACCTGGCTCATAAGAGTGGTTCCGCCTAACGGGTTCTTTATGAAGATTCGGGAATGCTTATACAATTATTATATTTCAAACAAGATATTTATATTAAATAAATGAAAAGAAAAAGCCAGATTTTCACTATTGAAGATTATCTAAAGGCACGCGCCCATCCTCTTCGCCAGGTGGGGGGGCGCCGTTCAAGTATTAGGAAAGAATTCATAACGGAACAACCGCTTGTAACTGTTATTACTATTGTACGAAATCGGAAGGAGACGTTGCCGAAAACGATAACATCGGTATTGAATCAAAGCTATCCTAACATTGAGCATGTCATCATCGATGGCGCATCGACGGACGACACGTTAGAAATCATCAAGCAATTTAATGATAAAATTGATCTGTGGATTAGTGAACCGGACTGCGGTACATCTGATGCGTTTAATAAAGCAGTAAGTAGGGCACAAGGTGATTTTATATTTGGCTTAGCATCGGATGACTGGATTGACTTTGATTTTATTGAAAAGGCGGTCCGGACGCTTTTGAAATCGGGCGCCGATTTTGTTTTTGGGGATATGGTGATGTACGAGAATGGGGATCCCGTCACCATATGTAAAAGTAATAAAAACTATTCTGAAACACTAATGTCCGGATACCCGCGTCTAAATTTTCCAACTATGGTCATCAAAAGAGAAAGCTTTCAAGAAGTGGGGCTGATAGATATGTCTTATGGATATATCGCTGACTATGAATGGACCTTGCGCTTGCTCCGGCATGGCGGCAAGGGCTTTTACAATGGCTCTTTGTTAGTCCATAGAAGAATTGGGGGCCTTGGAGAAAGCCACTCTTTTCGGAGCGTCTTAGAACATCTAAGCGTCTCAAGACAATACGGACTGCCGGTGACCAAAGCTGTGGCGGCTCACTTGTACTATTTTGCACGTAGGGCAATGGGACGTCTGGCCAGGCTGCTTTTACCTGGAGATATCTATACGAAGCTCAAACGTGCTGCGCGTGGGAGTAGTCATCTGGTTGAGCCATAGAAAAAAAGGAATCCATTGTGCCACGAAACATAGATATGATTGGTCGCTATCCGATGGTGGTCAGTCGATATACCCAAATTTCGAGGGCCTTTGCACCGATAGCCATCGGGTTCATATTGCTCTTGACGTTTGTAGTTCCCCCGTTTGGGATTCTGACGTACGGGACGTCGTCTATGGCCGCGGGCGTCCTTGTCGTTTCGGCGATGTATATCTTGTTGTTCGTGATATTTTGCGTTATTTCCGGGCAATCTCAAAGTCTGAGAGTCAGCGTCCTTCACATCGCCGCCATACTGGGGATTGTCATCGCTCACGGTGTGGTGAGCTGGCGGATCAACGCAGGATTCGATCTCAGCCGTTTCTGTAAGACGTGTATGTTTCTGGGGATTTTTCTTCTGTCGGCTTCCTTCTTTACAGTCCTGGCACAGAGGGTAACCGGCGTCCAGGCGGACTTTGCGGTGAGGCTCGTTTTCTATACACTCCTTCTGTTCAGCGTGGTGGAGATTCTGCACCTGTCACCCTTTACACCCGGGGGCGTCGGTCCGCACGTATTTTTGTATTCCGAGGCATCACATTTCGCATTGAATTTTTTGCCTTTCCTACTCTATGCGACAGTGACAGCAAGCCCAAGGACGAAGCTGGCCTTAATTTTACTGAGCTATATAGTAGCATTATCGTTACATAGTGCGACTATGTTCACTGGTATCATTCTTGTCGCTATCCTGACGTTACGCTTGAGACGACTTCTGCTTTTCTTGATCGTCGTTTTTCTATCTTTTTACTTCACCGACGTGAATCTCGACTATTACTCATCGCGCGTGTTTTTCTCGTTCGACAGTGAAAATATGTCCGTGCTGGTAAATCTCTCCGGCTGGGAAAGAGCCTATCTGAATTTCAAGGATACGCTCGGGCTTGGCGTCGGCTTCCAGCAGTTTGGGCTGGTCGGAAAACGAGGCGAGGCCATGTTTTGGGTTGAAAAGATTGCGGGGGTAGAATCGAACTTGTATGACGGGGGGACGGTGGCCACCAAGGTCTTCGGTGAATTTGGATGTTTGGGTGTGGCGACCCTTCTTGTATATCTCTATTATTTTGCGAAAGGCGCCAGATGGCTTCACGAAGTCTCAATACGTAGGGTTGCTCATTGGGATTGCAGGAGCATTTTCTTTCTTTCCTGCTTCGTTATGTATTGCATTGACCTGTTTATCCGCGGAGTGGGCTACTTCTCCTCTTCCGGATTTCTTTTTGTTGCCTCGTTGATATGGATGAGGCAGTCGTGGAGCCGGACCTTCAAAAAGTTGATTAGTGAATTAGTGGTGAGCTTGTCGAATCCATTGGTAACTAATTCGCTAATTCACTAATTCGCTAATTCACTTCAGGGGCATCGAGCATCGAGCATCGAGCGTCGAGCATCGAGCGTCGAGCATCGAGCAATGGAGAAAACAATGACAAAGCCTAAAGTCGCTTTAATTACAGGTATTACAGGGCAGGACGGGGCGTGTCTTGCTGAATTTCTCTTAAACAAGGGCTACATCGTTCACGGTATGAGACGGCGCACGTCCCTTTTCAACACCGCCCGGATAGACCATCTCCTGCATGATGTTCACGAACGCAATGTCCGCCTTTTCCTTCACCATGGCGACATGACAGATTCATCCAGCCTTATCCGAGTCATCTGCCAGACGCAGCCTGATGAAATATATAATCTGGCGGCACAGAGCCACGTCGCCGTGTCATTCGAAGAACCTGAGTATACGGCCAATTCCGATGCGTTGGGAGCTCTTCGCGTGCTTGAGGCCATACGCATACTTGGACTGGAGCGCAAGACGCGCTACTATCAAGCTTCCACTTCGGAGCTTTTTGGCCTCGCACAGGAGACTCCTCAGAAGGAAACGACCCCCTTCTATCCCCGCTCGCCATATGCCGTGGCAAAGCTGTATGCTTATTGGATCACGGTCAATTACCGCGAGGCCTATGGTTTGTACGCCTGCAACGGTATCCTGTTTAACCACGAGTCCCCGATACGCGGCGAACTCTTCGTGAGCCGAAAAATCACTCGCACGCTGGCGCGTATCAAGCTCGGTGTGCAAGAATGCCTCTATCTGGGCAATCTGAACGCAAAGCGTGACTGGGGCCACGCGAGAGACTACGTCGAGGCGCAATGGCTCATGCTCCAGCAGCCGGAGCCGGAAGACCTTGTGATCGCTACCGGAGAACAGTACAGCGTGCGCGAATTCGTCGAATTGGCGGCGGCTGAAATGGGGATCCACATCACCTGGAGAGGGGAAGGAACGGGCGAGGAGGGTTATACGAGGGAAGGACGCCGTATTGTGGCCGTGGATCCTCGCTACTTCCGGCCGACAGAGGTGGAGACGCTCCTCGGCGATGCGAGCAAGGCAAAGGCCAAGCTTGGATGGATCCCGAAGATCGGTTTCCGTGAGCTTGTGGCTGAAATGGTGCGAGAGGACTTGAGAGAGGCCGAACGGCACATTCTCATCAAGAACTACAAGCAGGGTTATGTTAAGAAACCGGTGCGTATCGATCAGATTCCTGCTATTCCTCTTAATCCAACACTTACCCACGAAATTTTGAAGTGATTATTTTGAGTTGAATAGAGAAATGCAATGACCATGGAGGTTTTACAAGATAAATTTCAAATACGTCAATCGCGTCAAGAGTTGATCCGCAAGGGGGCATTTTTTGCTGAATCGCCCATGATATCTTTCCTGCGAAGGTTTGGATTTATGCGAGGGATAGGGATAGGGTACATGTTGAAGAGTTGGGATGTGCTTTCTACGGTGGAGTTCCTTGAGAGCCATGTGCAAAGAGACGAGCCGATACTCGATATTGGGTGTTATGCTTCTGAGGTTATGGTTGTATTGCATAAATCGGGCTATTCAAATTTGACGGGTATCGACCTCAATCCAGACCTGCGTAAAATGCCATATCAAGATTCCATCCGATATGAGATCGGTGATTTTATGCACACGGAATTTGAAGACGTGGCGTTTCGGGCGATTACATCAATCTCCGTGATTGAACACGGTTTTGACGGGCAATCGCTGTTGAAAGAGATGTCGCGCCTTTTGAAGCCGGGTGGCTATTTCATCGCGTCGTTCGATTACTGGCCAGAGAAAATTGATACAACAGACATAAGACTTTTCGGGATGGACTGGAAAATTTTTTCCAAGGATGAAATTGTTGATTTCATCAATGAAGCAGCAGATTATGGCATGTTTCCGCTCGGTGAGATGATGTATGACGGTAAGGATAAGCCGATTCGTTGTGGGGGAAAACGATATACCTTTGCATGGTTAGTACTTACAAGGTCTGTTTGAATATGCGGGTGTTACTAATCACAGGCTCTTATCCTCCAATGAAATGTGGGGTAGGTGACTACAGTTACTATTTGGCGGAAGCGCTCGCCGTTGTCCCGCAGACCCACGTCGGCGTACTCACAGGTGTTGCCGGCGGCAAAAGGGGCGGGACGGATGGGGCCGAAGTTTTCCCCGTTATAAAAAGCTGGAGCTTCGCAGAAGCACCGAAGGTCATAAGAATCATTCGAGACTGGTCGCCAGACATTGTACACGTCCAATATCCCACCCAGGGTTATGGCAACAGTCTATTGCCGTGGTTGCTGCCGATGATTTCCTTTTTGATGAGAAAAAAGGTTGTGCAGACTTGGCACGAAGGATATGGCAAACGAATTGCGCCGAAACTTTTTTTAAAATCAATTATACCCAGTAGGTTGGTGTTTGTGCGCCCTCAGTATAAGGAAAATTTAGATCCCCTGTTGTGCTGGGCGTTATGGACAAAAAAGACCGAATTCATACCAAACGCATCGTGTATCCCTCGCGTTGATCTAGATGAACAGGAAAAGGATGAGTTAAGAAGGTGCTATTTGAAAAACCAGAAACGGTTGGTTGTATTTTTTGGCTTTGTATATTCCCACAAGGGTGTTGAATTGCTGTTTGAAATCACTGATCCTGCTTCAGACCAGATTGTGATAGCCGGAGAAATTATTGAAAAGGGAGGTTATCTGAACGAAATTATGAGACGGGCCTCGACTGAATTATGGCGTGAAAAAGTGACTTTCACTGGTTTTCTTCCTGCTGTCGATATGGCAGCGTTATTGGCTGTTGCGGATGCGGTAATTCTGCCGTTCCGGACTGGCGGCGGCGAATGGAATACTTCGATTCATGGCGCCGTATTGAATGGGGCGTTTGTCATAACGACGTCGCTGACCCAAAGCGGGTACGAGAAGAAACGTAACGTGTACTTCGCCAAGGTGGATGGGGTCGAGGAGATGAGGGCGGCTCTCGCTGCCTATGGAGGAACACGGCGGCAATATGACGCTGATATTGATCGAGATGAATGGCGGCATATTGCAAAAGAACACCATTCATTATATGAGAGTCTTTTGTCCGAATGATTGATATTCGATGAAAACGGCGTTGGTCACCGGCATCGCCGGACAGGATGGTTCGTATCTGGCAGAACTTCTGCTGGCCAAGGGATATCGTGTCGTTGGTTTTGTCATGGATATACAGAGAGATGCCGACCTGCTTCCTTCTTCTCTAATGAACAGGGTCGAGCTGGTCGAATGGGATATGCTTGACCAGACGATAGAGATAACCGATTTTTTATCGTACTACCAACCTGCCGAAGTATATAACTGTGCCGCCTATTCATCCGGGGCGGGAATGTTCGATGATCCTGTAAACATCGGTGTCGTAAACGGGCTTGCGATTACACGGATCCTGGAGGCCATTCGTGGAGCCGATGCGAATATCCGCTTTTGTCAGGCGTCGAGCAGCGAGATGTTTGGCGACGCGGCTGAAAGCCCTCAGTCGGAAGAGATGCCGTTTCAGCCGCGTAGCCCTTATGGTGCAGCAAAGCTTTATGCGCATTCGATGGTCCGGATTTACCGCCGGCATTACGGGCTGTTTGCCTGCTCGGCGATCCTGTTCAACCACGAAAGTCCGCGACGTGGCTTGGATTTCGTTACGAGAAAGGTCGCTCACGGAGCGGCGAAGATCAAGCTGGGGTTGGCGAATGAGCTGCGCCTTGGTAATCTCGATGGGCGCCGGGACTGGGGATTTGCGGGAGATTATGTGCGTGCGATGTGGCTGATGTTGCAACGACCGCGCGCCGAGGATTACGTCGTGGCTACCGGCGAAATACACTCGGTGCGGGAGCTATGCGAAATCGCCTTCGGGCATTTGGGGTTGGATTATCGTGACTACGTGCGGGAGGATGCGGCCACATATCGTCCCGCTGAACCTGTGCAGTTGGTGGGCAATTCCGAGAAGGCGAGACGACAATTGGGCTGGGTCCCTGAGGTGAGCTTTAGCGAAATGGTGAGCATGATGGTGGATGCCGATCTGTGCGAACTGAGCGGAGCAGAACAAAGTCGAAGGGGACGCAGAAGTGTATAAGACTACTGAGAAGTGCAGGATTTGCGGCAACAAGCGCCTGGAGCGAGTGCTCGATCTGGGAGAGCAAATGTTGACCGGTGTGTTCCCGCGCGAAAAGGGGGTGAATATCACAAAGGGGCCGCTGCATCTGGTGAAATGCATGGGGGGTGATGAGGTCTGTGGATTGTTGCAGCTTGAACATTCCTACGATTCTGGCGAGATGTACGGTGAGAACTATGGCTATCGCTCCGGCCTCAATCCAAGCATGGTGGCGCACCTTCACGGCAAGGTGAAACGAATCCTCGCACAGGTCGAGTTACGCCAGGGCGATCTCATCGTCGATATTGGCAGTAACGACGGCACGACGTTACAGGCCTATCCATCCTCCGGTCCGATCCTGGTGGGTATCGATCCGACCGGTGTCAAATTCCGCGACTATTACCCGCCGCACATTCAATTGATCCCGGATTTCTTTTCTTCCGCTCTATTAAAAGAACATTTCCCTAAACAAAAGGCGAAGGTGATCACTTCCTTTTCTATGTTCTACGATTTGGAAGATCCGATGGATTTTATGCGGCAGGTGCATGATGTGCTCGCAGACGATGGGATTTGGGTCTTTGAGCAGAGCTACATGCCGACCATGCTCGAAACAAATTCTTACGATACGGTCTGCCATGAGCATCTTGAGTTCTATGCCCTTCGACAGATCAAATGGATGACGGATCAGGTAGGCCTCAGAATCGTTGACATGGAATTCAACGACGTCAATGGAGGCAGTTTTTCAGTAACAGTATCGAAGGCAAATGGCGATTTATCCGTCGCCCATTCAGTGCAAACAATTCTCGATCAAGAGCAAGAGAAGGGCTTATGCACACTTGAGCCCTATAAGGCATTCGCCAAAAGAGTGGAAAAAACAAGAAATGACTTCTTGGAGTTTCTAAAGACCGCTCATTCTCAAGGCAAAACGGTGGCGGCAATAGGGGCTTCTACAAAAGGGAATGTATTGCTACAATACTGCGGGATAACAGATAGAGAGGTGACGTTTGTTGGCGAGGTGAATACTGAAAAATATGGGTGTTACACTCCAGGGTCGTGGATTCCAGTTATTCCAGAGGAGGAGTTGTTTGCTAGGAAACCGGATTATTTGATTGTTTTGCCTTGGCATTTTAAGGAGTTTTTCCTAACGCAACAAAAGTACAAGCAATTCAATCTAGTTTTTCCGTTGCCTAATCTGGAAGTTGTGAATGCGCATAGTGAGATGATCGAAAGAATTACACACCACGATAGTCTCCTAGCGGTAATAATAAGGAAAGACTATCGCAAGGACGGAATATCGTTTATTACCCCAAATGACTTCTCCCTTCAGTTAGGATATATGAATCATCCGGAACGCCATGAAATCAAACCGCATATGCATCATCCTATTTACAGAGAAACGGTTGGGACCCAGGAGGTATTGATCATCCAGAAGGGGAAAATTCGGATTGACTTCTATTCTTTTGATAAGGAGTATTTGGAGAACAGAGAACTCTCTTCGGGTGACGTAATATTGCTGCTTAGTGCCGGGCACGGAATGACCGTCTTGGAACCTGTCAGCATGATTGAGGTAAAAAATGGCCCATATCGCCCGCAAGAAGATAAAGAGAAGTTTGAAAGGACACGCCATGATACCAGTTAACCAGCCACTTCTTAACGGCCGCGAAAAAGAACTGTTAGTTAACTGTATTGAGACGGGATGGATCTCGTCTGATGGTCCTTTTGTCACTGAGTTTGAGAAGAGATTTGCCTCTTATATCGGGGTCGATTTTGGTGTGGCCGTCTGTAACGGTACGGCTGCGCTTGAGACAGCTCTTTTTGCTGCAAGAATCGCCAAGGGCGACGAGATCATTATGCCATCCTTCACAATTATTTCGTGCGCTCTGGCGGCAATCCGACTGGGGGCGGTTCCAGTTCTGGTCGATGCAGAGCCTGATACGTGGAATATGGATGTAACTCAAATAGAGTCTCGCATTACACACAAGACCAGAGCGATTATGGCCGTTCACATTTACGGTCACCCAGTTGATATGGGACCCGTGCTGGAGATCGCGAAAAGACACAATTTAATTGTAATCGAGGATGCTGCTGAAGTCCACGGTGGGGAATACAAGGGACGGAAGTGCGGCAGCCTTGGGCATGTCAGTGCGTTTTCCTTTTATGCCAACAAGATTGTCACTACAGGCGAGGGCGGGATGGTCCTCACTTCCGATCACGAGATGGCTGAAAGAGCCAGGTCATACCGCAACCTCTGTTTCCGTTCGGACAGGCGGTTTTTTCATGTGGAATTGGGATCCAACTACCGGATGACCAACTTACAGGCCGCGCTCGGCGTGGCACAAATGGAGAGAATCGACGAATTTGTCCGAATCAAAAGGATGTTGGGAAGGTATTACCGGGATAGACTCTCTAATATCGACGGAGTCAAATTTCAGACTGAAAAACCTTGGGCCAAAATGGTGTATTGGATGTACTGTATCGAACTTGATCAGGCCTTGGGATTAACGGCGAATGAGATAATGGCAGAACTACGCCGGAAAGGAATTGGCACCCGGCCGTTCTTTCTCGGGCTACATGAACAACCAGCTTTGAAGGAGCGCGGTTTATTTGAGGGAGAACATTATCCTGTCACAGAACGGATTGCAAGGCAAGGACTTTACTTGCCCTCTGGCTTAACTCTTACGGAAGAAAATATTGATGAAGTGGTCACGGCTGTCGGTTCCATTATAGCGTGTCATGGCAGTCTGAGGACCACGGTACGCTTGTAGTGCGTGTTTTCATTGCTCGATAAACAACTATGGGACACACGATGTTTAGAGGAACGAGGATATGAAAGGAACGGAGCCCTTGACGGAGACTATCAGGAGGGACACATGCAGACTCTGCAATTCCGGCGATCTGCAAGAAGTGTTCTCGCTGGGAAACCAATATATCAACGACTTTGTTCCGCCTGAAAAGATTGGCACGGGGCGACAGGCGCCGCTCGATTTGGTGTTTTGCAGGAACTGCTCCTTGCTACAATTGAGACATACGGCACCCCAAGAAATCTTGTACTCGCGCTACTACTGGTATCGATCCGGTGTAACCGAGACGATGCGCACGGCTCTGCGAAGTATTACCGAGCACGTCGAAACCATCGTGCCGTTGAACAGAGGAGACGTCGTACTGGATATTGGCGCTAATGACGGCACGTTATTGGCAAGTTACAAAAAGGAAGGAATTTGCAGAGTGGGTTGCGAACCGGCGAACAACCTCGTTGAACTGCTGAGAAGAAACTGCGAATATGTGATGCACGACTTCTGGGATTATGAACAGTACATGAAGCTATCTGTCAAATGGGGTATAGAGAAAGCAAAGGTCATCACAGCAATCGGGATGTTTTATGACCTTGAAGAACCTAACAAATTTATTGAGGATGCTCAAAAGGCCCTTGCTGACGAGGGGGTCTTTGTCGCCCAATTGATGTGTCTTGCCTCAATGCTTGAAAAAAATGACGTGGGAAATATTTGTCACGAACATCTCGAATACTACTCTCTTGAGTCGCTGAAGTATCTTTTCGAGACCAACGGGCTCGAAATCTTTGAGATTGAGGAAAACGATGTGAATGGAGGGAGCTATAGGCTTTACGCCAGGCATTACAGAGGGACTGGCATTTCTATTGATGAAAAATTTACACTCGATGATATCCTGGCCTTTACCGAACGTATTGAAGACAACCGTGATCGCTGTATGAATTTCATTAAGGAAGAAGTTGGCAAAGGGAAAAACGTGTATGTCTATGGTGCGTCTACCAAAGGAAACGTGATCCTCCAATATTATGGACTGGATCATACTATAATTACTGCTGCTGCTGAGCGTAGCCCTGAAAAATGGGGTAAATACACAGTTGGAACGTGGATCCCTATTGTCTCCGAGGAAGAGGCCAGGAGAGCCAATCCAGACTACTTTTTGGTGCTGCCATGGGCGTTTTTCCCGGAGTTTTATGAGCGTGAACGGAAATGGCGCGAAGGCGGGGGACGATTTATCGTACCCTTGCCTGAATTCAGGGTAGTGTCATGATTCCAGCAGAACAATACGAACAAATTATTGAAGTCTTGCCTATTCTGTGTGTTGATGTGGTCGTTACCAATCCTAATGGTGAATTCCTCTTAATCAAGAGAGCCAATGAGCCGTTAAGAAGGCAATGGTGGATTGTTGGTGGAAGGGTACTCAAAGGCGAAATGTTAGAACAGGCAGCCATCAGAAAAGTCAGAGAGGAAGCATCGCTTAGTGTTGAAGCTGTACACCCTATCGGATATTATAAGGATACGTCTGAGGAGAATCCTTTGGGGCTTGTGTCTCGATTGCACTCTGTCAGCGTGGTTTTTCCTGCCACCGTCGATGACGAGCAGCGAGTCAAGCTGGATTATCAAAGTACTGACTGGAAATATTCAACGGACCTACCCGCCGTCTTTTGCATCAAGTCTTTTGATTATCATAAGCAGATTCCCTAAGGATTGGTTATATTGATGCTTCCTGCCACGCTGTTGCCATAGTGCTGGACAGCACTGTAATGACTTGTGTTCAGAAAGTTTGAATCTGAAAGACCATGGGTATCCCACATCGACAATTCATAAGTACCCTCTAAACTTGGAGACATGTGGCCATGAAAAAGGCGTTGATTCTTGGGGTGACAGGCCAGGATGGTAGTTACCTGGCTGAGATCCTTCTGGAAAAGGGATATGAGGTTCATGGGATGGTGCGACGTTCAGCTACAGGTAACACCAGAAATATCGACCATCTCATCAGAGATCCCCAACTGTTCAATCGGCGGTTCTTCCTGTGGCGCGGCGATTTGGCGGATCCCACATCACTCTACCGCATCATCAGTTCGGTGAAGCCACATGAATTATACAACGAAGCCGACCAGGACCACGTAAACTGGAGCTACGATATGGTTGGTTACTCTTTGGATATCACCGGTGCAGCCGTTGGGAGAATTCTTGAGATTATTCGACAGGTGGATCCCTCTATACGGTTTTTTCAGCCGTGCACGTCGAATATGTTTGGCAAAAGCGAGAGCCTACTTCAGACAGAAACGGACCCGTTCAATCCCCAAAGTCCGTATGCCTGCGCTAAGGTTATGGCCTATTATCTGACGCGATATTATCGTGAGGCCCGTGGCATATTCGCATCAACGGCGATTTTATACAACCACGAATCTCCCAGAAGGACAGAAGAATATGTTACCCGCAAGATTACAAAATCAGTCGCAAGGATTGCTTGTGGCAAACAGGAGAAGCTTGTCTTGGGTGATCTCAGTGCCAAGATTGACTGGGGATATGCAAGAGAGTATATGGAAACTGCATGGGAAATTCTACAGCTTGATAATCCGGATGACTTTATTATTGCCACCGGTGAGGCACATTCTGTCACGGAATTTGTCGAGGAGGCTTTTGCCATTGTCAAACTGAATCCAGAAGATTATGTGGTCTCTGATAATAACCTCCTACGACCTACAAAGACTAGCACCTTGGTCGGCGATATAACTAAAGCAAGAGAAGTGTTCGGTTTTAACCCAAAAATAAAATTCAAAGAACTGGTTAAATTAATGGTGGAAGCCGAATTGGAAAGAGAGCGTTCAAATGTAAAAAAAGAGTCATAATATGGGAAACTCTACGTCTGGCATAAAACTTTCCATATGTATCTCTACATATAATCGCGCCGACTTTCTTAAAGAAACCCTTGAAAATGTTATCTCCCAAGCAAATGATAATATCGAAATTGTTATTGTTGACGGCGCATCAACAGATAACACAACAGAAGTGGTACAGAGATTTTATCAAAAGTTCGGTAATGTAGTTTATTATCGCGGTGAGAAAAATATGGGTGTTGACAGAGATATGGCAAAAACTATTGAGCTTTCGCGTGGTGATTATTGCTGGATGTTCTCAGATGATGATTTGCTAAAACCGGGGGCAATAAATAGAATTTTAAAGGAAGTGGAATCAGGATACGAAATATATCTGTGTAATGTAACAGCATGTAGTGTATTTATGAAGCCTTTTAAAGAGGTTTTTTGGCTTTCCAGAGAGGTAAAAGACAGAGTTTTCCATCTTCATGATAGAAATGAATTAAGAGAATACTGTAATATGGCAAATTCGATTGCTGCACTATTTAGTTATAATTGCTCAATTGTTTTTCGTCGTGAAGAATGGAATAAAACGGGATACAATTACGAGTTTGAGGGAACAGCATACGAGCTCGCTGCCTCGCTTTTTTGTTTTATTAATAGAAGATGCAGGCTAAAGTATATTAGGGATTCTCTTGTGCTATGGCGCAACTTCAATTTGAGTTTTCAGGATGCAGGAGGGTTAGTAAAAAGATTCCTTCTTGACTTTGATGGTTATCTGCAGTTAGCGGATAAATATTTTACAGATGATCAGAATGTGAGAAATGCCTTTTTGAAGGTTATGACACGTGAACACCCCTGGTATACAATAATTCATGTTACATCATTCATTGACGATGTAGATTCATGGAGACAATTCAGAGATAAATTGTTAAAATTTGGGTATAACTCCAGAATGGTGGCAATCTGCTATGCCTTGGGGAGATATAAAAACCTTGTATCCTTGGCTGTCACGATGAAACGCAAGATAGTCCGGAGCCGGATTTATTTCTGGATAAATAAAATGAATTCAAAAAAACTCTCCTCTTTGGTAGAATACAAGGAGATTCAATAGGTCAGATGATCTGGCGGCAAGTCCGATCCGCGGAAGGTTTTAGGGCAGACACAGCAATGGAAAGATAATAGCGGGCAGCGTATGTGGAGTAGAAAGCTCAGAGTCTAAGGTCAAGCGAGGAAGCAGACAGGCGAAAGACAACAGTTATCCCAAGAGTCTGGATTCAAGATACCCCAGGGATTTCACTCCAGTTAGAGGTGACCTGTCCCTACTTTTTGTAACACATTTTAGGTTAGAATTTGTGCAATATTTTCCTGTGAAGACGATAACCAAAAGAGAGGTTTGAAAATCTGCATATTTCCGTGATTCTATGATTTTCAGCGATCTTTACGAAAAGCGAGGTGATCATTATAGGAACAATGAGTCAAAAGCCTGTAAGGCAATTATAGTTGATTCTGCTGAAAAAGTCGATTTGCCGCAGAATTATCCGCATTATTATGTCAACGCCGGTGACATTAGATGTTTATGGGGTTTCTCAGCAGAATCTATAGTCAAGGTCTGTATCAGCTCTATATGGGGGTGATATTGAAGTGTTGTGCCCCGGTTTTCCAGTCCGGGTGCACCTCACCACCTTAGATGGTGACAACCTTCAGGATTTTTAGCCCCCTTGAGATAAAGGCCGCTCGCCTATACCAGGAGTTGAAGTTGTTCTTGGCTATGGTTGTGAACCTGGCTCGTTTGGCACCATCGTGCAAGCGGCTGATTCCGAAATATTTATCACTTTTCCAAAATCTACATGTAATAATAACAGTGGGTTACAAAGATCAATTGTCCAAAAACAGCAATTATTCAAAGGTCTCAGGAGGTAATATCCAAACAATATAAATGCCTATTATGCTCGATTCGTGCCCGTTTTGTTGCCCGGGCGCTACTGCCAACGGACTATGTAGTAAATCCGAGCAGCTTGGATCCTCGCTTGAGATTGAAGGCAAATTACCGATACATGGAGTCGATGTTGTTTCTGATGGTGATAGTAAACCGGGCACGTTGAGCACCATCATGTAAATGACTCAAGCCAAAGTACTGCTCGACGATGTAACGCTTTTTAGATATCTTTTTGTTTCTTTCTATCTCATAGTTGGTCAGCTTTACAGTTTGGGTGTCCTTTCTCATCATGCCGCCTTTTATGTTGTTTAGGGCCAGAGAGTCCCGATTGGGTTCGCCGAAGTACCTTTGTCAGCGTAAATAGTTTCCAGCATCTGATCGGCATGAAGACTGAAGGTAGTACAATAATGAAGATAGGGAGAATCGTTATAAGAAGCCGGGGTCATTTTGGTAGCCAGGATGAAACCGTTATTGGTATCGACAGAGGCATGTTCCTTGAGTCCATAGTGTGGGGTATCGTTTTTGACGGTCCAGTCAGAATCTAACACGGGAGAATGTGAGCGGTTTGCCATCTTTGTCAACTTGTCCTTCAGATTCTTCTTTTTTCTGCCTCAGCGTCTTGATCTCATCACCACTGATGGGTCTACTGGCTGATCGGACCAGCCTTGCATCACCCGTGATGCCTTCGTTGATACTCAAGCCTTCGTTGGCAAATTGATTGAGGATTTGACTATTGATCTTAATCATGGCTCTATTAGACAGTCTTTTTCTAAACCTGGAGAAAATAGCCGTAGGATGGGCAACTCGGTTGCCCATTCTTTTGAAATGTTTGTGATGGGCAGAAATCTGCCCATCCTACAGGACTATGGTTATAGCTTTGCGGAAATGTTTCTGATCAACACGCTGGGGGCCTCAAGAAAATCTATCAGAATGGCAAGATCAGTGAAAAGACTTCTACGTGTTTTACGCCATCCATGGTGGAAGGGAGGATTTGATGGGAAATGGTAATGTCTACTAATATAACTGTTACAGGGGCAGCTGGATATGTCGGCAGGCATTTGGTTGACAGGGCCATTGCCGAAGGATTTAATGTCACGACGATAATCCCCGGACGAGGAGAGAGCAAAGGGCATAACGGAGGCGCGAAAACAGCTAAGACGATAGAAGCTGATTTAGCTTTGGATTCTTCAATTCCGTACATCTCTCGCAGCGAAGTACTTGTTCATCTGGCTTATTCTCGAAATAGTTTTGATGAGAATACGAGAATGGCATGTAACATAATCGAGGCCGCTCGACAAGGTTACATGCGTAGGATCATTCATTGTAGTACCGCCGTGGTGAGCGGATTCTCTCGAGGGGGCGTTATAGATGAGTCGAGTTCTCGCTACCCATCAACTGGATATCAGAAGAACAAATCTACTATAGAAGAAATGTTCGTTGCTGAACTGCCTGCCCAAGTTGAGTTGGTAATTCTACGCCCCACGGTTGTCTTCGGTCCAGGCGGACCCGGACTCGATTTCATATTCGACCGCATAGTCCATGCTCCTTTTTCCAGTTACGTTATGTACTGGATTCTGAAAAACAGAAGAACGAACCTTGTGGCGATTGGAAATGTTGTTGACGCGATCATGCTTTTCATTCGCTTACCTCAGATATGCCATCGCGAAGTCTACTTAGTCTCTGATGATAAAGACGGCGATAACAGCTACGGCCGGGTAGACCGATTGATAAGAAAATGCCTGGGCAAGCCTCCGGTTCGGCCTGACATCGGTCTGCCAAATTGGTGTTTGCGTTTGATATTTCGTCTTCTCCCATCGCATTCTCCACCCGATATCACATATTCATCCAATAAGCTTGAGCAGGTTGGCTATAAACATCGTGTCGGATTAAGTGATGCTGTTCGGGACTACGTTGAAACTCGATGCTTGATGCTGGATACTCGATACTCGACGAGCATCGAGAAGCGAGAATCGAGAATCCGCCCCCGCTCCCGCTCCTGTCTTCCGACAGGAAGACGCGGGGGCAGTCAACCTCAGTGAGAATACTGAATGTGCTTTCATCGATGGATCCAATAGCCGGCGGCGGCATTACGGAAAGGGTCTTTCAGCTAAGTCGGAATCTCATAGAGAAAAAGCACCACTGTACGATATTGAGCACTTCGCACGGATGGAATCAGGAGTTTATTAACAGGATTAAGGGCCTTGAGGCCGTTAGTATACCTTGCATTTCTGACCGCTATATGATCCCGGATCTTACCAAAACGAGGAATTGGCTCAGTAGGAATATTGATCGATTTGATATGCTCCATTTGGCTGGAAATTGGTCTCCGATCAATGTTATCGCTTACAAGCTCGCCAGGAAATTTCATATTCCTTATGTTTTTTCGGCAATGGGTTGGTTATCAATAGACGGCCGTTCCAGGCTCATCAAAAGATTCTTTCGGTTCTTATGGACACGCCCCATATTACGGGATGCTCGGGCGGTCATTGCCATATCACCACGTGAAGTTGATGACTATAGTCGCTTGGGCGTAAAGCCTGAAAAAATCCGTTTTATTCCAAATGGCATTTCAACAGAGGAGCTTGCTTCTGAGGATGAGTCGGCATTTCGTAATAAATATGGATTGGATGATCGAAAGATCGTTTTGTTTATCGGCAGACTTAGTCCGATAAAAGGGGCGGACCTGCTTGTTGAGGCATATGCATTGATTGCGAGAGATTTTCCAGAATACCAGCTTTTGATATTCGGGAATGATCACGGCGGGTTTCAGAAAAAAGTGGAGGATAGAGTACGTGCGCTCGACCTGCAACATTGCGTCAAGATATTCGGTCCCATATTGGGGAGAGAAAAAAGTTGGGCTTATCATTCATCTGAGCTTTTTGTGATTCCATCCCGTTTCGATACGATGACAATTGTTGCTCTTGAGGCTGCTGCTTGTGGATGTCCTATCTTGCTTACAGATAAATGTGACTTTGCTGATATGGGTAAATGTGGTGGTGGAATGGTTGTATCTTGCACCATTGAAAACATCGCAAATGGATTACGAAAATTATTAGGAGATCCGATGAGCCTGAAACAGATGGGTCATGGTGCTCATGATTTCGCTCTCGCAAATTATAGCTGGGACAGAATTGCTGACGAGTTCATCCGTGTATTTCAAAATGTAGGTCTGGGGCGGACCGAATGCACGAGAGGAATTAAGAATTTAGAATGCAGAATTGAGAATTAGACCTTCTTCATTCTTAATTCTCAATTCTAAATTTTTATGTGGCAATCGAGCATCGAGAATCGAGAATCGTTGGATGTTACAATCTCGCTTGTATCCTACAATCAGCGTACCGACCTGGAGCGTTTGTTGCCGTCGTTATTAATTGCCGCGGCACACGTACAGTCAGAACTACTTCTTGTGGATTGCAATTCGAACGATGGAACCGTTCGATCTGTGCGTAAGCAATTTCCTGAGGTGAATATTCTTATTAACTCGAAACGAGCCGGTTATGGAGAAAATCACAACATTAATCTTGGGCGTACCAAAGGACGCTATTTCGTCATCATGAACTCAGATATGACGGTCGAACCAGATGTGTTTGTAGTTTTACGTGATTATATGGATCACCACTCTGACGTCGGGATCATAACGCCCAAAATATTACATCCAGACGGCACAGTCCAGGGATTAAACAAGCGATATCCAACCATTTATGATCTGTTTTTGCGTTGCTTCTTACCGAAAATATGCCGGCAGTTTTTCAAACGTCGATTGGCCTATTATGAGATGCGTGACATTGGGTATGACCACATTTATGATGTTCCGTTTCTCAGCGGGTCTTTTATGTTTTGCCGCACGGGTCTTTTGAGAAAGGTGGAAGGCTTTGATCCGGGTTTTTTTCTCTACTTCGAAGATGTAGACTTGTGTCGTCGTGTACAACGGACTCATCGTACGGTCTATAATCCCAATTCCTCAGTTACTCATTTCTGGAAAAGAGAAGCTCATGTAAGTTGTCTATTTACATACTATTTTATTCGCAGCGCATTTCGATACTTCAACCGCTGGGGCTACAAGGTGATTTAAATATGGTGGTCTTGGTAACGGGAAGTACCGGTGCCATTGGCCCGCGAGTCGTTGAATCTCTGTGTCAAGCAGGATTCCGGGTCCGGACTTTTTCGCTTGATGCTCCTTCAGCAGGCATGTTTCCACAGAATGTGGAGGTCCTGATTGGCGACGTCACGGATCAAGTGGCGGTCGAATCTGCGATGCGAGGTGTGGAAGCGGTGGTTCATATGGCGGCTCTCTTGCACGTTTTTAATCCGCCGCCTGAATTACGGGAAAAATATGAGAGGGTCAATGTTGATGGAACAACGGTGATCGTCGAGGCGGCTTTGAGGGCGGGCGTACGACGCGTTGTGCTGTTCAGTACTATTGCAGTGTATGGACAGGCAAACGGTCGTGTGCTTACGGAGCAATCGCCCGTTCAGCCCAATACGCTGTATGCCCGGATGAAACTTTCTGCTGAAGGCATTGTCCTAAGTGCGAGAAATGCCGACGGCAAACCGTTAGGTACCGTATTGCGCCTGGGGGCGGTTTATGGTTCGCGAATCAGAGGAAACTACGAACGGCTGGTGCGTGCCCTGGAATGTAAACGCTTTATCCCCGTAGGAAACGGTTCCAATCGGCGGACGTTGATTTATGATAAAGATGTTGGTCGTGCGGTGGCCTTGGCTGTTTCACATCCCGCCGCCGCAGGTCAAGTCTTCAACGTAGTAGATGGCGATTTTCATACACTTAACGAAATCATTCAGTCTATCTGCTCTGCCCTTGGCCGAAAACCACCCCCGATATCATTGCCTTTAGGTCCAACGCGTACTCTGATATGGTTAGTCGAAAAGGCAAGTCGGACCTTCGGTTTGAAGCCCCCGATTACACAGGAGATGATTGACAAATATACTGAAGACATCGCCGTTGACGGTCGTCGGATTCAAAGAGAACTCGGGTTCGTGCCCCAGTATGATTTGAAGACGGGCTGGGAAGAAGCGATCCGTGAAAAAGAGAAGACGTGAAGTGGGGATGGCGATCTGTTTATGCCGTAGAAAACAATTTACTCTCGAATATTTACATGACAGAGACCAAAGCCTCAGATGTTTGATAGAGACGCTGTCTGTAAGATGGACCTCGATGCTCGATGCTCGACGAGTATCCAGTATCCAGTAAATGAGCTATATGATGAATCATGATTGCGATGTACTAACCGTCCTTGGTAGGAGCAGAAAGTTATTTGCCGAAGAAATCAAACGTGCTGAAGCGACGCTGTCATCTTTGGTGCGGGAAAGCTCTTTTCTTGTTATCGGCGGTGCCGGCGCTATCGGACAGGCAGTCACCAAGGAAATATTTAAGCGCGACCCGAAACGGCTACACGTAGTTGATATCAGTGAAAACAATCTTGTGGAATTGGTCCGTGACATTCGCAGCTCTTTGGGCTACATCAAAGGTGATTTTCGGGCGTTGCCTCTGGACTGTGGTAGTGAGGAATTTGATGCGTTTCTGCAATCGCAACAAGCTTATGACTACGTCCTGAATCTGTCCGCACTGAAGCATGTTCGCAGTGAAAAGGATCCCTACACGCTGATGCGCATGGTCCGTGTGAATATTCTGAACGCTGAAAAGTTGTTGCGGCATGTTATCAGTACAGGATGTTCAAAGTATTTCGCTGTCTCCTCGGATAAGGCGGTCTACCCGGTTAGCGCTATGGGCGCCACCAAGAGAGTGGCGGAGATGTGTTTGATGCGAGCCAGCCGGCATATCTGTGTTTCCACAGCCCGGTTTGCCAATGTGGCTTTCTCCGACGGAAGTCTGCTGCACGGATTTACACAGCGGATTATGAAGAGGCAGCCTTTTTCAGCTCCCCGGGATATCAGAAGGTATTTCATCACGCACCAGGAGGCGGGTGAGCTATGTCTGCTGTGCACATTGTTGGGGAAAAATAGAGAGTTGTTCTTTCCCAAAATTAACGATGAACTTCGGCTGATCGATTTTCCGACCGTTGCACATAAATACCTGCAAAGTCTCGGGTATGAACCATATATCTGCACAAGCGAGGATGAGGCTCGTGAACTTGTGGAGGAACTGTTGCCGAAGCAATTGTGGCCATGCTATTACTGGGATAGCGACACGACCGGCGAGAAGCCATCAGAGGAATTTTATGCGGACTGGGAAGCTGTCTCGCTTGATCGCTTTGAGGAGATTGGTGTTATCGAAAATCCAGTTCCTGATAATGACCAGAGACTGGAGAGATTTCTCAATGAAGTTCGAGACTTGTTACGCTCGGGGCATTGGACCAAAGATGACATTATCAATCCTCTGCAAGCCATCCTTCCCAGTTTCAATCACAACGAAACCCATAAGTATCTCGACAGCAGAATGTAAGAGAGAACCGACGTGAAGAGATTTCTGGACATCGTGGTATCATTAGTTGCTTTAGCGTTTTTTTTGCCCTTTGGATTGATAATCAGTGCTATTCTTAAATGCACGGGAGAGGGCGAAATATTCTATATTCATCCCCGAATAGGTCAAAACGGCAAACCCTTTGGCCTCATAAAATTTGCCACGATGCTGAAGGATAGTCCTAATCTTGGTACCGGCGCGATAACCGTCAAAAACGACCCACGTGTGTTGCCGTTCGGCAAATTCCTTAGAAAAAGCAAGTTAAACGAAGTTCCCCAGTTCCTGAACGTTTTGAAAGGGGATATGAGTATTGTTGGGCCCAGACCACTTGCACCTCAGACATTCGAATATTATCCGCCGGATGTTCAGAGGCAAATTGTCAACGCCAAACCAGGACTGACCGGCATTGGTTCGATCGTGTTCCGTGACGAAGAGTCTGTACTGGCCAGCAGTGCTAAGTCAAGTGTTGATTGCTATAAAGAAGATATCGCACCATATAAGGGCCGATTGGAACTCTGGTACATAGAAAACAGGAATATGCGGCTAGACCTGAAACTAATCCTTCTTACGGTTATCGTTGTGATTGCACCGCAAAACCTGCTTTACAAAAAACTGTTGTGGGATCTGCCAAGTAGTATGGCGGTGTCTTAGTTGAAGGGTAATTGATAAAACCAAAGGCGGGTTTTGGGGATTCCCTGTTCAGCATGTGAAACAGGCTCGATGCTCGATGCTCGACGAGTATCGAGTATCCAGTATCCAGCTTGTTCTGTGATTTCAAATCGGGCTACCTACCCTCCCTACTGACGTCCCTCAGTAATAGAGCCAATTGACAACTCAGTCTAATGCTGTTATACGGTGTAGTATGAGGGAATCAAGATATGATTGAGTTATTGAAATCAATCGCCACCCCTATTGTTTGGGTTTTGGCCCTTATGGTCCTTGGTTTGATACTTACCAGACGATTGCCGAAAAGACCACGATATAAACTTGGAAGATGTGCACTATTTTTGGGGATGTGCACCCTATTTCTCTTTAGCATTAGACCAGTGTCAAACTTACTCGTCTATTCCTTGGAGTGTCAATACAAATTGCCTTCCGACGAGGTTCTGTCTACCTTAGAAGTTGTGGTTATCCTGAGCGAAGGTATGCACACTTCAGGCGGATTTCGGGAATATCCTGAAGCTGGGGGACTTACCTACGCGCGGTTGTTTAGCGGTGTTAGAATCTTTAAGGAAAGTGGCGCAAGAACATTAGTTCTATCTGGCGGTAGTCCGATACAAAGTACCGAAAGCGAAGCCGAAGTTATGGAGGCTTTAGCATTTGAATTAGGGGTACAGGAAAGCAAGATTATCACCGAGACAAAATCATGCAATACGATGGAACAGGCTGCTGAGCTTGCAAAATTACTTTCTCCAACAGAAAAAAGGCGAATTGGACTCGTGACTTCAGCTTTGCATATGCTACGTTCAGAAAAGGTGTTCATAAAGCAGTTCCTGGAAGCCACCATTGTGTGTATTCCAGTTAACTACATTTACACCCCATTAGAATGTGAGGTTAGGAGTATTGTTCCATCTGCCGGAGCGCTGCTAATAAGCACTTATGCAGTTCATGAATGGATTGGAATGCTTTGGTACTGGATCAGATATTGACTTCGAACGTGAGACTTCGTTTTCTGGATCTCGGCTGTTGATAGCTGTTCACTTGAGGGTCATAGAGAACACACAGCATTTGGCAGTTTCGGAGCTTCTGACCAGACGATGCAACCCTTTGTTAACCGGAAGGCCAGTTTAACCAACTGGCTTTCCGATATCATAGGTATCATTTTTGCTTTGCTCAGCTTTGTTCGTTTTCATCACTCGTCACCCATGTGAGGAATTTTCTAAATGAGAAAAAAGGTGTTAATTACCGGCATTACCGGCCAGGATGGCAATTACTTAGCAGAGCTTTTGCTTGATAAAGGCTACGAGGCCCACGGTCTGATACGCAGGTCAAGCTCGTTGCTCGATTCTCGATGCTCGATGCTCGACGAGTATCGAGTATCCAGTATCCAGTATGAGAAGGTCTGAAACGAACCATTACATAGTGGCGCGAACGCGGAATTCATGAGTGCAAATAACTTCGCCTAAGTGCCCTTTACTGACGGTACCCGTACTGACCCGTGTACCACACGGCGCCTGGGTAATATCTTCAATTCGCCGAACCAATACTCCCGCCAAATACGTCTCAATCAAAGCCTCTTCAACCGATGATTCCCGCCGTCTATAACGCTCGATAATCACTGTCTCCAACGTAGCCTAGCGTAATCGATGCACCTTCAGGTTGACTGTACCGGCCTTGGTCTGAAGCTGGCGACGATAATCATAAATGATAAAGTACCAGCTAAATAGCCGCAAAAACTGTTGCGTCAAATTAAGCTACAGAGGACACAGAGGTACACAGAGAAAAAAACAAATTCAATTCTCTGAGGTCTCCTTCGACTGCGCTCAGAGCCTGCCCTGAGCTTGTCGAAGGGACGGTGTCTGTGCTCTGTGGCAGAAATACAAAATATCATTAGTGATAAAATGGTGCTATGAAATGGGAACAATTAATGCGTTTAGTTGGGCATTGAAGATTGACGATTTTCGATTGACGATTGCCGATTGCAAATCGGAAATCGCAAATCGCAAATGCGTCTGGACAGCCTGCCGTCCATGCTGATACTTATCTGGCTGCGGCACGCTCCGCCGTGACGAGCCTGTGCCTGCTCCAGCGTAGGATGGGCAACTCGGTTGCCCATTCTTTTGAAATGTTTGTGATGGGCAGAAATCTGCCCATCCTACAGGATTATGCCGACCAGCTCAGGACATACCGGCTGAACCAATCCAGTATCGCCACCAGATACATAAAACCTGCCATCAGCCGAATGTAAGTAATATCCGCTGACCAGACCTGATTAACCCTATTTACCACAACATCTCGTAACAGATACGGATAAATCTTGTGCTCCGGATGCCTTTTCGAGCTGTTTGGCTTGGGATAAATGGGCATCAGGCCCATCAGACGCATTAACCGGCGCACCCGGTTATGGCCAATGACAAAGCCATCTCGTTTAAGATGAGCAGTCATCCTTTCCACACTGTAGAAAGGCGTTTCTGTATATTGTTTGTCGATTCAGTTCATAATCTGGAGCGTTTCTTGCGATATACCTGTGCCCCTCAAACTCTCCCCCGCTCGATACTCGATACTGGATACTCGATACTCGATACTCGACGAGAATCGAGCATGTGTCATAGCTACCTCCTTGTACAGCTTTACTATACCACAGCTTTTCACCTTATCCACTGGTCTAAATTTCCGGGAGTATTATACCTCGATAGCTCTGGCTTGTTCGGTCCGCTCCCCACGAGGCTGAGGGTAGCACAAACAGCCGTGAAAGGCTTTTGACCACAGAATCAGTCCAGCCTGCAAAGAGAGCGGGCCTTAATTACTCCGCGATCTCCGTAAGGCTTTATCCGTTGATATTGGTCGCAAGAAAACTGATTTTTATCGGTGAGCCAACGATAAAGCAGTTCTAAACAACACCTCGCTTCATCAATATCACGCTCAGATAGTCTGCCTTTGCGTAAGACCACTCGGGTATTTTCCCCATAATCATCAAGTTCGTCCACATCCACGCTCAGGTCTGGGTCTTTTCTGGAAATATAGGTCAGGCCCCATTGGTCAAAGTCAACCGGCACATATTGCAGAGCAGGAGTTTTTACCAACTAATGCAATGATGCAGGCCTCGACAGTCACTGACCAGCTCGATATTTCTATGAAAACTATTGTAGCAGACTATCTTAAACGCTGGGCGATAGAGCTGCTGATCAGAGCCCAGAAACAGTACTTGGGGCTGGGCGATTACCGAGTCCTTCAGTACCAAGCGATAGTTAGACACCTGCACCTGGTCGATATTGCCTATGCCTGCCTGACCCACGTGGGCATCAAAGCCTATCGTGCACAAGGCCAGAACAAGAGCAAGGATAGGGTGCTGCGACTGGAATCAGTCATCAAGCTTAAAGACCGGATGCGTCAGATAGTCTGGCGGGAGAATGTTAAAGATGTTATCAAATACATCCATGAAAAACCTGTTATTCGCCGCTTGGAGAAGTTCCTCGCGGCCTAAAATCGGTCAGTTTGAGTTATTAAGAACAATATCGAATCCGAACTTGAAAAGTTGAATTCAAATGATCGATAATGTAATCGCCTCTGCACAAAATGGTAGAATCTCATGATTGATTTTACTTACGGATTTTACGGGTCCGAGAGAACAGCACATTTTTAAATTTTTGCTGAATTCAATTAAGGTTGGAAAAATGACTGGCATTGTACTGGCTGGCGTATCGATATGAGATACAAAAGACTTCAAGGGCTTGTATTCCTGATAATCGGCATATTTCCATTGTCAGCCATCGTATGGTTGTTGTGCCACTTTGTAGTCCCTGACCTGCTCGCCTGGGTGCTGGCAGCAGTGGTTGCTGTCTGCGGGCTTGTAAATATAGCATGTGGGCTGGCTTTAGTGAGAAAGTGACAGCTAAATATATATCAGCAAAAACCAGGCAAAGAAATCAGCACAGACACTAAAGTGCTCAAGAGCAGAGATGATCGACAACCACGTTTCTGTTGGCGCAGCAATATCCCCACGCCAAGGATCCCCAGTATCAAGGAGTCCATGCAGTTGGGACCCGGGAAAACATCGCAATGTTTCGTGACGGACTGCTAAATCATCTCAAGACCCGAGGAACAACGGCAGCCTGTGGCCAAATTCACAGGATTGTAGGTCAGTTACCCCATCTGAGCTGGATCAAGTGGGTCATCCTTGAGGCGGAAGAAAACACCAGACGAAAGACCTGGCAACCACCCACACCAGAGCAGATTATCAAACTTGCCTAGGAAAGCCAGCGCAGGTATGTGGAAAGTGGAAACCAACTGCTCGATCTATTATGCGAATCATTAAAGCGTCTACAGGAAAAGTTGCACGGTGAGAAACTGGCTGTAAGCGATCTCTGGGACAACCGCGGCAACGCACAACATCCAGAATACTGGCCCAAAGACGAGCCACACCTCAGTGACTACGTCGCGAGACACCTCGAACAGGACCTTGGTCCGACAAGGGGAATAATCGTGAATCGCGAGGTCCGAATTCGACGGGGAGAGCACACAGACATACACATAGACGCTGTCCAACCAGGAGAAGCTGGTCAGGCAATTAATCTTATCAAAGCCATTGTAGAGGTGAAGGGCTGCTGGCACTCAGAGCTCGAAACCGCAATGGAATCCCAACTTGTTAGTTGGTATTTACAGGACAATCAATGTCCGAATGGCCTTTACTTGGTGGGTTGGTTCATGTGCAAAAAATGGTCTGACAAAGATTACAGGAAAAAGCAGACGTCAGGATATTCCCTTCAGGAAGCCCGAAGTCACTTTGCTGGACGAGCAGGCGAAGTGACTGGTAAAAGCACAATACCCAATCTTGCTCTAAGATCCTTCGTGTTAGACATAGCCTTGCGATGATGAGTTTAACTGCTCACTATATCTATGATCTCCTCTACACGTAATCTGCAACACTTCTTTTTGCCTCTTGGGTCTCCTGTTTTAGTCGCGGCGGTCATCCATCTTCTCACTTAATCGCTCTTTCGCGTCTCCATGCCTTCCTTCTCTTCAAGGGTTTCATCTCCATTTCAGCCCTCAGTTCGTTGACCTCTTTAAGGCTCAAACGCCCTGTCTCAGTCCAAAAGTGGTAGCCGCACTCAACACAGTGGCCAGAGACATGGCTGTGCTGTTTCCCGTCAGAGTATACGTCCATTACGCCGCCGCACCAGGGACATGTTTCTGTAAAGTTGGAATCGCTCATGCCTTATCACCTCACATCTCCTTGCAGATGTAGGATGGGCAACTCGGTTGCCCATTCTTTTGAAATGTTTGTGATGGGCAGAAATCTGCCCATCCTACAGGTCTATGTGTTCCTCGCAGACGCTGAGCAGCCATTCACGGTCACATTGCTTTACAAGCTGTTCAAAGACATCTGCGAATCCTATTTCCACGCACACAGGCATCAACTCCTTAATTTTTCAAGGGCTCAGGCCGCCGCTGCCAGCGCCCTCATCGCCCTAATATATATTTTTGTGAGGTACCCGGCGGGACTTCGCAGTTAACACCCCGGAGGGGCAAAACTTTTTAGTGCCTCAGACGGGGAGAAAGGGCTCCCCTCTGGAACTCTTGGCACATAAAAAGTTTTGTAGGGAAAGGTAACCATGCTCCCGCCGCCGAAAGTGGAAGCTTCACATAGCCCACTCAGCAATTGCTGCAACTTGTCAGCAGTTTACCTATGAAACAAAACAACAACAGTTAGGCACTTCTTGCCAAATAGTGAGCAAAGTAGGTCTTGTATTTACCGTGACTTTCTCCGAGCTTGGCATGCTACGGTTAAGATGTGATTGAGAATTCGTTTTTACTTTTTTTGAGGGAGTTACCTTCTATACATCAGCAAATTCCTTTTAGTTCGGTAATATTCAAAATGCCGATTTGTCAACTATTTGTTGCTAATTCTATCAATAAGTTTGGTGGCTAAATCTTCGTCCAAAGTCTTCAATATATCGTATTCCTTAAGTGTATTGACATATTAGGTTAACATACGTATATAGGCAATCATACGATACTCCTGAATAAAAACCTCCAGCGGGCATTGTCCTGCCAAACTCTGATGAGGCCTGCGGGTATTATATTCATACTCCCAGAGCTTCAAAAGGTACTTACGTTCTTCCGAGCTTTGAAAATGGATTCGCTCAAACAACTCTTCATTATCCGTCCGATGGCTACGTTCCACAATCCCATTTTTCCAGGGAGATCCTTTGTCGTGCTGGGCTGTTATCAACCCCAGATGTTCAGCCATCTTCTCATAGGCAGCTTTGCGTTCCGGATGAGCAGTGTATTTCATGGTGAATTCCATGGCGTTGTCAGTCCAGATCAGGAAAAGGGGGGAAGCAAATCCAACGCCCGCCGTAACACACCAGCTACAGTTTCGGAGGTATGGTCTGCATGAATCTCCGAGTATTTCAACCGTGTTCTCAAATGGATGGCCGTAATTTTGTATTCGAAGCCCTTTTGGCCTTCTACCACCGGCAATTGCTGGATATCCATCTGAATCCGATGGCGACCGACAGGAATCGGCTGATGGACGGCAGGCATCAGGGGTCTGGGACGGGTCAAATTTTCTTCTTGCAAGATACGCAGCACAGTGCCCCGATTCGCCATGGGGAAATCCTGCTTCAGTTCCTGGGCTATCCGTATCGGCCCATGGAGAGGGTTGGCCTTGCGGTAGGAAATGACCGTCTGCCGATAGGCCTGGGTGATTACCGTAGCATGGTGCAGGGGTGCCGAACTCTTGTCCAGAGGGCTGTCGCGATGAACCCATCGCTGGATAGTCGTAGGATTGACACGGAACTGACGGGCCAATTGGCGGATGCTGACAGCTTTTTCTTTGTGCAGGAGTTTGACTTCCTGTCGCTGGGAAACGGTCAGCGCAGCTTGGGCATGGAGTTTCATAATGATTATCCTTCCAGATTAGTACCATCTTGTAAAGTCCATATCTATACATTTTATCGTATGTTAACCTAATATGTCAATACACTTAAGGGCTACATCCATATCACCCATTGCAGCGTAAGTGCGCCCAAAGTTGTAATGTGCGTCCGCAAAATTTGGTCTTATTTTGATGGCCTGCTTGAGAGCTCGTAACGCTTCTTCGTAGCAACGCAAATCACTGTAAGCTTCCCCAAGATTATCGTATACTTCAACAAGGTTGGGCTTTATTTTGATTGCTTCCTTATAAGCCTGTATTGCATCTTCGTATCGTCCCAAGCTCCGGTAACAAACACCAAGGCCGTAATGTGCCTCGACAAAGTTTGGTTTTATCCTGATAGCTTCCTTATGGACCTCTGCTGCTTCTTCATAACAACCTAATTTATAATAACTATCCCCAGGATTGTAATGTGCCACGATCATATCCGGTCTAATCTTAACGGCCTGCTTGAGGATTTCTATCGCCTCCTGGTAATGGCCTGACTTGCGGTAGATATTACCAAGGTTATTGTAAGCTTTCGCGTAATCTGGCCTTATTTCAATAGCCCGTTTGAGAGCTTCGATTGCCTCTTCGTAATGCCCTAACTTGAAGTAGCTCGTCCCCAGATTGTAATGTGCTTCCGCATGGTCCGGCCTTAACTTGACAACTTCGTTAAAGGCGTGCGCTGCCTCTTCATAAAAGCCTAATTCACCGTAAGAACCGCCAAGATTAGAGTGTGTTTCCACATAATTCGGCTTTATTTTAACGGCCTGCTTGTAGCACTCTATCGCCTATCCCGCTTTATCCAAATAGCCTCTTTGTAGCGCCCTAACATACTCTGACTGACACCAAGATTGTAATGAGCATCAGCAAAACCCGGCCTTATTTCAACGGCATGCTTGAAAGATTCTATTGCATCTTCTAAGGAATTCAAGGCAAGTTGCGCACGGCCAAGCATGTAGTATGAATCAGCATGACTCGGATTGAGTTCCATGGCACGTCTAAAACTCTCTATCGCTTTTTCATACAGCCGTAGGTGGCATTGCGCTACACCGAGATTGTGGTATACAACGTAGTCGTCCCAGCAAATACTATTCTCTCTTTCTCGTAGAGCTATCAGCCTTTCAAACGCCAACATAGCTTCCTTGGCCCGAGCGGTCTTATTGGGTTTCAAGTTGTGATCGGTGGCTTTTGCTGTCTTTGGCAAATAGCAGAACCCCATGAAAAAGATGGCGTCTTGGTGTTCACGGTCCATGTGCAGGACTTTTTTGTAGCATGAGATCGCTTGTTTTGATTTGCCTCGTATTCTGTATTTTTCTCCCTTGAGGAAATAGAAATCCGCACTCCTGGTTTTCTCGATAGCCTTAAGCTCGCTGTCTGTAATTTCTTTCCGAGCCTTTGGATCGAATTGCGATAAATCCTGCGAATTCTTACTCCTGGCTTCTTGGTGTTCAGCCATATTATCATCATAGTTTGCTTATCGTGCCTGTGTCAAGAATTGAAACAAAATGAGCCTCCTTAGATTAGTCAGACAGTAAATTCGCTATGATCTGATTTTTACGGTTCATAAATACCCAAGGTAAATCCTATCTACCACTCTGTGAAAGCTCTTTTTTTACTTTTGACGATGTGTTATACTGAAGATTTGAATTTGCGATGTGCTTTTTATTTGGGTAATGCGGCAGCCTTATTTGATTGGTGCCAACATGTATGTACTAGATACTGGATACTCCATACTCGATACTCGACGAGCATCGAACATCGAACATCGAGCATCGAGAGAGCATCCAGCATCCAGGTGGTATCTTCTGGACCATGTGTGGACGTGCGAGAATGTGTTGGTGCGATGGCTTCCTTTCATCGCGTATCTCGAAAAAGAACCGAAGTCACACATCAGCAAGTTAATCAGAGGCTGGATACTCGATACTCGACGAGCATCGAGCATCGAACATCGAGCATCGAGAGAGCATCCATTATTTCTGATAAATCCCGCATTAACAGAGTAATGGACAGTCTGGAGATAAAAGCAGGGTTGGATGGCAAGCATCTGGTTGAAGACAATGCTTCCCTGTCTTTTTACTGGCAGCAGCTTGTTGACAGAGCAGAAGCAACCTTAGATAGCAAAGAGAAGAAAGAAGCGCTCGAGGTGATTCGAGCAATGCAAATTATTACGTCTCTACCTCCAGAGTTCAGAGCTTCTAGGAAACGGTTGACCAGTTATTTTACAGTTCTCTGAAAGCAGTTATACAAAACTTTAGCCACGGTAAGCCCGCACACAAGGAAGCCTTAGCAATTTTTCAGCAATTTGGTTCGACTGTTCAGAACGCTGGAAATATTGGAATTTTAATCGGCATTATTTCCAACCTGTACGCACCAATTTTTTCTCCCGAAAAGTTCATACGGCAGCAATCTTATATAGAAAGGCTTCCAGAAATTAACAAAGCATTAGACCCCATACTTAACCACTACATATCCATGTCCATTGATGCTATCCTGCAGGACGTGAAACGCATCCCAGGCGAAATCTGTTACATACAAAAAGCACTTCATTCAGTAACCCTAAAAGACTTGGTCGCAGTGGACCCTAAGTATGTTTTAGGCACTCTTGAATGGTTTGAAAGTAGGATCGATTTGCGATTTGCAATCGTCAATCGTCAATCGAAAATCGTCAATCTTCAATCGGGTGCTTGAACTTATCAGGACAAAACCCGGCTTAACAAGAGAGGGAAAACCGTTCGACCATGTCATCAAAGACAAAGTTGCAGGGGTGAGTACCAGCTTGAGTATATCCCGGCTGAAATGCTTGGGATGGCACGGCCTATAGAAGTCTACCGGGCAAAACGAGCGAAAGACAACATCATAAAATATTGGCCTAAGAACCCTAAGGACGATTACTATTGCCCGGCCCACTGGTGCGATATCGCTGTCGGCCGGGGCTCATGCGGCTTCAGGTGCAGGGAATGTTTTTTGACACTCACACACCGCCTGTTTTGTGATCAGGCACGGCACGTAATCGAAATGCTTCTTGAGAAATGCTGTAACTTGAGCCTTAGGAAGCTTTAGTTCGAGTAGTTTCACAAGGTGAGGAATAAAACTGTCCCTGTCCTCGAACTCTAAACCTTCCAACTTGGAGGCATGCACGAAAATTGGCAATGATTGTTCTTGCTCGAGAATCTTTACCTGCAAGTCTCATAACACTGTCCTCTTGCCTGTCCCTGTTCCTGAGCTCAGATTGTAAGCCCTGTGGGTGCACAGAAGAGGGGATAGGGAATAGGGTTTAGGGAATAAGCTTCTATACCCTATACCCTAAACCCTATACCCTAAACCCTATACTCTACCCGGGGCGT
>Ga0315312_1000292_pt1 | contig 70652 bp, 80 predicted proteins | sample TDP7_MG_FD_203629 | JGI IMG/M metagenome (GOLD analysis project Ga0315312, IMG submission 203629) | Freshwater sediment microbial communities from Lake Towuti, South Sulawesi, Indonesia - TDP7 | ecosystem: Environmental > Aquatic > Freshwater > Lake > Sediment | place: Indonesia: South Sulawesi... | reverse complement strand
TTCGTATGTCGGAAAGAACCTAATCCTCGTAAGGGGATTGAAACCCGCCTGGGCTATGGCTTCGTCGTAAGCCTTCTTCGTATGTCGGAAAGAACCTAATCCTCGTAAGGGGATTGAAACCAAACATATTCCTTGCCATTGTCCCGCTTGCGTGTCTGTCGGAAAGAACCTAATCCTCGTAAGGGGATTGAAACCGGAAATTAAGACTTAATCTACGACTAAAGTTCATTTCTGTCGGAAAGAACCTAATCCTCGTAAGGGGATTGAAACTACCCCATCGTCCTTAACAATTGGAATGGGCTTGAGGATGTAAGCTATAATAGTGCTGTGTATTTGAAGCTTTATTGGGAGGAACAAAGATGACAAAAATTAAAGATTTGACTATTGATGAGTTAGAGTACCTGATCGAGCAGAAAGTCTTAGAGATACTTGGAGACCCTGATTTTGGGCTGGAACTGAAGGAAGAGTTCAAAGGGGAACTGAGAGAACGCTTGAAACAGTCACCCAAGAGAATCTCACACGAAGAGGCGATAACAAGACTTGGTTAAGGTCGAATGGGCTGACGGAGCATTTGAAGACCTCAAAAGACTCGATAAGGCAATAGCCCGAAGGGTGTTAAGGAAAATTACCTGGTTTTCTAAGAATTTTGAGCAGCTTGTTCCTGAACCTTTAGGTGGCGAATTCAAGGAGACATATAAGCTACGGGTGGGAGATTGGAGAGTAGTCTACACAATAGAAGGTAAGACTGTCATAATTCAATTTGTTGGTCATAGAAGAGAAATTTACAAAATTAGGTAAGTAAGGCGAGAAAAATGAACTGCCCTAAAGTCTCAATTATCCTCAACTGAAATGGGCTTGTGGATACTATGGTCGGGAGGAGCCTAATCCTCGTAAGGGGATGAAAGCTGAAGCTGAATAGTTATTGCTCTTAGAAAGACAGATAAGTATTGTATGAGGATGAAAAATCAATGAATATTGAACATAATTTAGGTGCAGGAATAAATACCAGACGAATTCGAGTTAAGGAGAAATAGGAGGATTCTATGCATCGCTCTATTAAGGCTTTTGTGTATAAAGGTGACAATTACTACGTTGCCGAATGTATGGAAATAGCAGTAGTAACCCAGGGGAAAACACTGGATGAGACTATTGCTAATCTTAAGGAAGCAGTATCTCTCCATTTGGAGGGAGAAGACCCAGCCGATTTTAATTTAATTCCTAATCCGTCTCTCTTGGTAACCCTCGAATTGGAGCCTTTGGGTGTCGCCTAAGTTAAGGCGCCTTTCTGGTGCTGAAGTGGTAGCAATCTTCGAAACCTTCGGGTTTAAAGTTCACTCACAACGAGGGAGCCATGTCAAACTCAGAAGAATCCTCCATAAAGAAAAGCAGACGCTGACAATACCCTTGCATTCAGAAACCGACTCAGGCACACTTCGTGCTATCATCCGTCAAGCAGCGCGCTATATTCAAGAAAGTGAACTTCGACCCCACTTCTATTCTGATTAGGTTTAATACCTTGAATTACAAAGTAGAATGGGATTGAAACTACGTCAGAATTTAACGTATATCCCGATGTTCGTGCAATGGTGACCAGCCGGAAAGAACCTAATCCTTGTAAGGGGATTGAAAGCTTTTCCACACAATTTGACAAAGAGCCTGCACTTCTTGCACCGACCAAGGCCTTATGATACTATCACATCCTTTAGGAGCAGGAAGACTTTGACTTTTACTTATTTACCTACATGGCTGCCGGACAGGCGGCTTTGGTAACTACACCACCGGACTCTCCAGGACTTTAGGTCAAGCTGTCTGGCTGCAATTGGAAATATTAGAGCAACCCGGGAGGTAAAGCTGTGAACCTGAGGGACGAACTTGTGAAAATCGTCGGGAGCGAGAATTTTTCTGATGACTCTAAAGCTATAGGCGTATATTCTAAGGACTTCAGTCTTATACCTGCGGGAGTGGCAAATTATGTTGTAAAGCCAAAAAATGCCGAGGAAGTTCAAAGAGTTATAAAACTTGCCAATGAGCATTTGCTCCCCGTGGTAACCTCGAGCTCCCGAGTGCATTTTAATGGGGCTACCATTCCCAAACAAGGTGGTATCATTCTTGACCTAACCAGAATGAATCGGGTTCTGGAAGTCGACGAACTTAACCGAAGAGTAAGAGTGGAAGTTGGGGTAACCTGGGAGCAAATCACCAGTGAATTGGAAAGAAGAGGCTTCAGGATAATGATGCCTCTATTGCCTCACCCTCTGCGCTCTGTAGTTACCGACTGGCTTGAAAGAGAAGTGCCCACCAATACTGTGTATGATTACGGTGAACCCTTGCAAGGTATGGAGGTGATTTGGCCCACCGGAGAAATCTTCAGGACTGGCTCTGCCAGTGTAACTGGTTACCCCGATTCACCGTCAAAGGGTGCCAATCCCTCCGGACCAGGCTTAGATTTCTACCGCTTTCTCCAAGGTGCACAGGGAACCATGGGTGTGGTAACGTGGGCTAACCTAAAGATTGAATATCTACCGAGGATAGACAAGGTCCTGTTCGTTCCCGTCCATGACCTCAACTACACTATTGAGTTTCTATACAGGGTTCTGAGGCTCAGGATTATTCAAGAGTGCCTTCTCCTGAATAATGTTAATTTAGCCTGCATAATTGCCAAGGACTGGCTCAAGGATTTTGAAAAGTTGCGGACATCCTTGCCGCCGTGGACTCTCATCTTAGTAATAAGCGGAATGCAGAGACGCCCAGAGGAACAGGTCCAGTATGAGGAAGAAACTCTTCACAAGGTTATTAGAAATGAATTTCCTGAAATTTCCCTGGCTGACAATCTTCCCGGGTTTCCCAGCTTGGGGAAGAGGTTCTTGCCCATGCTTCGGAAACCCTGGACTAAGGAAGTGACCTATTGGAAAAACCGCTACAAGGGGGCTTGCCAGAGCCTTTTCTTCATCACCAAGCCTGTTTTGGCTCCAAAGTTCATTAGCATGGTAGAGGAAATAGCCGCCAGACATGGTTACCCCATAGACAACATTGGAGGCTATCTCCAGCCTATAGAGCACAACCGAGCTTGCCATCTGGAATTTAGCTTCTTCTGTGAGCCAGATAGCGCCTCAGCAATGGAAACGGTTCGGAGTTTATACCTTGAGGCTGCGCAAGCGTTACTAAATGAAGGGGCGTTTTTTACCAGACCTTACGGAGAACTGGCTAAGCTGGTATACAAGAGAGCCGCCGGATATACCACGGCTTTGAGAAGAGTTAAAAGAATATTCGACCCCAACAATATTATGAATCCAGGGAATTTGTGCTTCTAAAGGGGTAATGATGCTCAAAGGGAAAATGAGTCTGGATATAACGCAAGTAGAGAATTTTATCTTTGATATGAGCAAGTGTATCAAATGTAAGGGATGCACCTGGGTGGACCACATATATATGCCAGGAGTAAAGTTCAGCACGAGATGCCCCAGCGCCACAAGGTATTTGTTCGACTCTTATGGCGCCTATGGAAAGATGAGGATTGGGCTGGCACTGGTTGAGGGTAGATTGGATTACTCAGATGAACTCCTGAAGACACTTTATGCTTGTACTCTCTGTGGTGCCTGTGATGTAGGCTGTAAGCGGAATCTTGATTTGGAAATAGAGCTCACCCTTGAGGCACTTAGGATAAAAGCAGTAAAGGACGGCAAAGCCCCCATGCCCCAACACAAAAAATTAGCTCAAAATATACTAACGAAACATAACCGCTTCGGTGCGCCTCACCAGAATCGAACTAAATGGCTTCCAAAGGGAACAAGACCTTCGTCCAAAGCTGATGTGCTGTACTTTGTCGGTTGTTCTGCTTCCTATACTAACCCTGAGATAGCCCAGGCAACGGTTAGAATACTGAATGCTTCAGGCACTCCGTTTATACTCATGCCCGATGAGTGGTGTTGCGGAAACATGCTCTATTCGGTAGGCATGATAGACGAGGCGCGTGAGCTGGCGCAGCATAATATTGAAGCAGTTAGGCAAACAGGAGTCGCCACCCTCTTGACCAGTTGTGCTGAGGGGTATCGAATGTGGAAGGTTGACTATCCTAAGATGCTCAATATGTCGACTACCGATTTGGGTTTCAGGGTGGTGCATTTAGCAGAGTTCATAGACGAATTGATTAAGAAAGAAGCTCTTAAGCTTACTAATCGAGTTGATTTACGGCTGACCTACCACGATTCGTGCAGTTTGAGCCGACTCAGTGAACCCTGGGTACCGTGGAAAGGGGAGCGTGGATTATGGGGAATGGTAAACCCACCCTTAGACCGAAGGCGCGGTACTAACGGGGTTTACCAGCAACCAAGAGATATTCTGAAAGCCATCCCCGGGGTTGAGTTGGTGGAAATGCCGAGGATGAGAGAAAATGCCTTTTGCTGTGGCGCTGGGCGGGGAACTAAAGAAGCTTTCCCAGGTTTTGCCTTATGGGCAGCCGAGCAAAGGTTACAGGAGATAAAAGAAGTAGGTGCCGAAGCTGTTGTCTCCACTTGTCCCTGGTGCAAGGCGAATTTCATCCAGGTAATTAGCAAGAATGGGGAAAACTTGAAGGTATTTGATATATCAGAACTCATCTTGGCATCAGTTGAAGTGGCTTAAGGAGATAAGTTATGGCGATATCCAAAGAAGCATACCAGATACTTGTGTCTATTGTCGGTGCTGATTACATTTCCACAGACCCGGTAGTTTGTGAAGGTTACCGAGCAGGACCAGGGGGATACGAGTGTGGCTTAGGGTATGAGAGGGTAATGACCAAGGTGCCAGGCTGTATTATCATGCCACAAACCACAGAGGAAGTTCAGAGAATAGTCAAGGTTTGCAATCGTCATAAAATTCCTTTTGTTCCCTATAGCACAGGGTGGTATGGTGCTCGCTCTCACCCCCATGTTGCTGATGAGTTGCTTATTGACCTAAAGAGAATGGACGATTTCGAGCTGGATGAGAAGCATCTTTACGCGGTTGTTGGTCCCGGAGTTATCTATTCCCAACTCCAGGAAGAAGCGATGAGGAAGGGCATGTATATTGTTGTTGGGGGTGGGGGCTCACAAGTGTCTGCCATCGCTAACATGTTAGGCGATGGATGGTCACCCCTTAGTTACCGGGTTGGGCTACCTCACCGGCGAATACTGGGAACGGAACTTGTCTTACCTGACGGCGAATTAGTTAGGATGGGGTCGCTGGCTTTGCAAGATGACGCCTTCTGGGGCGAGGGCATTGGACCAGACCTCCGGGGATTACTACGAGGTTTTACCGGGCACAGAGGTTGTCTCGGGATTGTAACCAAAATGGCAATAAAGCTGCTACCGTTCCAGCCGGAAAGACTTGAGCCAACCGGTATTTCGCCTGATACTACCCTCCAGCTTCCCACGAATAGGGTAAAGTGGATTAACTTTTCTATGCCCAGCAAGGATTCCATGAAACAGGCGATGTATGAGATGGCGAAAGCAGAGATAGTTGCTGGAGTTACTAAGGTACCCCTATTCTGGCGGGCAATTGCTAAAGCAAAGTCCAAAGAAGAGTTCTGGGAACTCTGGTCAAAAGAAAATGAGGATACGATCAGCAGCTTTCATGTTCTCCGCGTATTGCTCATTGGGTTTGCTTCTGAGAAACAGCTTGAATATGAAGAGCAAGTCTTAATGGATATCATTACCGAGCTTGGAGGCGAAGCTCGCCGGACTCGTCCATCAGATGAATCCTGGTTTAAGAATGCAGACTCAGCCGGAATGTGGCTAATGTGCGGTGGATATGTCTCAGTGGATTATGTCATAGAGACAATTGAGCATGCTATACCCCATGGAGAAAACTATGCCAGGCTGAAAAGGAACTTCACACCACCGCTTATGCCCGACTATGGTGACCCCGGTTGGTTTCAAAGCTTTGAGCTGGGTCATCAGGGGTATTCCGAATTCCTTGTCTACTGGGACCCGGACGAAAATACTGATGGAGTTGACCATTTCTATTTGGAAACTTCTAAGGAAAACATAAGAAAGCGGTTCTATACCTCACTCTTGGGACCACACCAGCCACTTTACCTGACAGGTCCAGCATACGGACCAAATTACCACAAATGGCTGTTGGCGGTAAAGAACGAGTTTGACCCTAACTTTGTCTGTCATCCACCAGTCCCCTTAGCTCATGACGAATTTGTGGAACGAGCTGAGTGGATGAAACCAATGAAGGACTGGGAAAGTCCTGAAATCATACCGTAGCTATAGTTCTTGCTATAATAAGGAAACGGTAAGGTGTTCCTCGGAAGATTTCTATGCTGGATTCGGGTAGAATTGGACAAAGCGAGTTGGAGAAAGTAGGTTATGGCTAAAACAACAATGCTCTGCCCCTTTTCCGCTACAGTATGTAAGGAGTGTCCCGTATATAGAGGTAGGCATTATTATTTGTGTTTCTACCAGAGATATCGGGGATGTTTGAGTAAGCCAGGAGAAATACCTCCTTCATTAAGGACAGGTTCAAATGGGAAGTTTGAGATGCCGTCTCTAATCCCATTGGGTAGGGCTATAGACCCCTTTACCACAGCCTTCAATGGGGACAAAAAGGAGGTCATTTAGAATGTTATTTGAAGGGAAGTTTACCTTGAAAGCACCTATTCAGCAGGTTTGGGATTTTCTACTTGAGCCAGGAACACTGGTTTCTTGTGTTCCTGGCGCGGAAAAAATAGAAGCTATTGATGATAAAACCTATGAAGGCGTTATCAAACAGAAGGTCGGACCAATATCACTCAAGCTAAAGTTCACCCAGACTCTAACTGAAATTAACCCTCCAAAACATGTGAAAGCGATTGGCAGAGGCGCTGACGTGACTAAGGCAGGTACCTTTAGTCAGGAGACCACTGTCAACCTAACCGAAATTGCAAAGGATGAGGTGGAGGTGTCATATAGCTCCAATGTGAGCTTGGTGGGTCGGCTGGCTACTTTCGGGGAAAGGATATTGCGTGCCAAGGTCAACAAAGTAGGGGAGGAGTTTACCCGCAATTTGCAGGAGAGGCTGAAGAGTAGGATAGGTAGATAGACACACGGGAACGAAGGCTCAAAACAATTAGACCGAAAAAAGGGAGGTTAGCAAGTTGATACGAGACTTTGAATACTTTGTGCCCAAGACACTAAAAGAAGCCTTGACCCTACTGGATAGATATCGAGATGAATGCAAAGTAATTGCTGGCGGTCAGTCACTACTAACCCTGATGAAGCAAAGGTTGGTCACCCCGAAATATTTAATCGACATTAAGCGCCTGTCCGGGATGGACTACATTAGATATGATGCTAAAGAAGGGCTAAGGATTGGTGCCCTAACTCCGCACCGGGCGATAGAAAAATCGCCGTTGATACAAGATAAGTTTACCGTCCTCGCCGAGATGGAACACAGGGTGGCATCGATTCAAACGCGCAACTGGGGTACTATAGGAGGTGATTTATGTCATGCCGACCCGGCTGGTGACCCAGCACCAGTGCTTATTGTGCTCAATGCCGTCTTAAAGCTGGCGAGCCTTAAAGGCGAGAGAACCTTATCTGTTGAAGAATTTTCTTTAGACTACTTTGAGACAGCCCTGGAACCGGATGAATTGCTTACTGAAATCCAGGTGCCATTAGTCCCGCCTCGCACTGGCACCGCCTATACTAAGTTTAATGTAATCGAAGGCGATATGGCTATAGTGGGAACTGCCGTTTCAGTAACGCTGGGTGAAGGTGACACTATATGCAGTGATGTTCGGATAGCGTTGGGAGCTGCTGCCCCCACTCCAATAAGGGCTAAACAAGCGGAAGGGGTACTAAGAGGTAGGAAGATTACCGATGCTCTTTTAGAAAAAGCAGGGCAAGCTGCCTCAGCAGAGGCTGAACCTATATCTGATATCCATGCCTCAGAAGAGTACCGGCGAGAGCTGATAAAGGTTCTGGTAAAGCGAGTCGGTAAGCAAGCCTTAGCCAGGGCTAAGCGGGCTTAAGAGTGAAGGGGGCTTACTGGTATGAAAAAGGAGCTAAGATTAACAGTGAATGGTCAGCCATATGAACTCTATATCAAACCTAAGACCCTTCTGGTAGAGGTCTTGAGAAATGAGTTAGGGTTAACTGGAACCAAACGGGGATGTAACGAAAGTGCTTGTGGTGCTTGTACGGTGGTTCTTAATGGCATGGCGGTCAGGTCGTGCTCCATATTAGCTCTTCAGGCGAACGGAGGGGAGGTTGTTACAATTGAAGGCTTAGCCAATGGGACTGTACTGCACCCCTTACAGAAAGCCTTCCTTGACTATGGTGCTTTCCAGTGTGGTTTCTGTACCGCAGGGATGTTGATGTCAGCTAAAGCCTTATTGGATGAGAACCCTGAGCCTACCAAGGAGCAGATAAAGGAAGGTATCGATGGTAACCTCTGTCGCTGTACTGGTTACAACAGCATTATCCGCGCCATAAGCGCAGTGGCAAAGGGTGAGTATAAGGAGGCAAAATGAGCAAGTACTCAGTAATTGGAAAGCGGGTACGCAGAGTTGACGGGACGGAAAAAGTAACCGGTAGCGCCAAATATACCTTTGACATAGTTCTGCCCAGTATGCTCTACGGCAAAATCCTAAGAAGTCCCCACCCCCATGCCAAGATTCTTAACATTGACACGAGTAGAGCGGAAAAATTGATTGGGGTCAAGGGAGTGGTCACTGGTAAAGATACATTGGGTCACAAACAGGGCATCTGGCGACGCTTTTCTGAACTTTGTGATGAGGAAATCCTCTGTCGTACCAAGGTTCGTTATATCGGCGACCCGGTGGCGGCAGTAGCCGCTATTGATGAAGACACTGCTGAAGAGGCACTGGACTTAATTGATGTTGAATATGAGCCGCTACCAGCAGTATTTGACCCCCTTGAAGCCATCAAGGAGGGAGCACCTCAAATTCATGAAGGTGTTGAGCTTAATATCAATGTGAACCGCCATATTGAGTGGGGTGATGTTGATGAAGCCTTTAAGAAGTGTGACCATATCCGCGAAGACCAGTTCAAATGCTCATCACAAGCCCATGTCTGCATGGAGACCCACTGCGCCGCAGCCAGCTTTGGCTACGATGGCAAGCTTACGGTATGGACATCAACCCAATCTTCGTACTACATTCAAGCACTGCTGGCTGGCATGCTTGGTCTGAGAGAGGGCGATATAAGAGTCATAAAACCTTACACTGGCGGCGGTTTCGGCGGCAAGTTTGAGTTAGACTCAGCCCAGTTCTGCGCCTCTGTACTGTCTATGAAGCTTTGCCGACCAGTAAAGATAGTTCTTTCTCGGGAAGAAGAGTTCACTGCCACCAAGCGCCGAACACCAATGTATTATTATGTTAGACTTGGCGCGAAAAAGGATGGAACACTATTAGCGAAGGAAGTACGGGTGATTACCGAGGGTGGTGCCTATACTGGAATGGGAGCTACGGCGCTCTACTTGACAGGTTTCTTTTCATCATTCCCCTATAAATATCCCAACTACCGCTATGACGGTTATCGGGTCTATACCAATACGGCACCAACGTCAGCCATGCGTGGCTTTGGTGCCCCTCAGGCAACCTTTGTTGGTGAGTCTCAGCTCGATATGCTGGCGGAAGACCTGGGGATAGACCCAATTGAAATCAGACGTAAGAATGGAATGACACCTAATTATGAGGTCCCGGGTCAGGCATATATCCAGAGCTGTGGTTTGCATCAATGCTTGGACAAGATTGAAGAACAAATTAAACAGCGAGGTAAGCTGCCTCCTAACCACGGTATAGGCATAGCCGCCTATGGGTTCATGTCCGGTGGCATTTTTAACTGGTTCGATACCCCCTATGCTTTCTCATCGGCTTTAGTCAAGGTAAATATTGATGGTAAGGTCGACCTATTTACTGGAGCCTGTGAGATTGGTCAGGGCTCTGATACCACCCTAAGCATGATTTGTGCCGAAGAGCTTGGGGTTCACCTTGAGGATATCAGGATACATTCTGGCGATACGGGCATCTGTCCTGTTGACCTTGGTGCTTGGGGCAGCCGGGAAACGCTGATGAACGGCAATGCAGTTAAGATGGCAGCGGCTGATGCTAAGCGTCAACTCTTGGAGTTTGCTGCTGCCAAACTGGGCGTTAACATTGTCTATGACTTAGATATTAAAGACCACTGGGTTCACTTAGTTGACCGTCCAGAAAGAGGGCTTTCTTACTTTGATGTCGTTAAAGGGGCAATAAGGGGTAAGGATGGCGAGGCTATTATGGGTCGGGGACACTATACTCCCCACCGTAAAGGCATGATATCCCCTGCCTATAGCTTTGGTGTCCAAGCTGCTGAGTTAGAAGTGGATACTGAAACAGGCAAGGTAAAGCTGGTGAATGTGACTACTGCCCATGAAAGTGGCACGGTAATCAATCCCATCGGCATTGAAGGACAGTTAGAGGGAGCCATAATGATGGCAGGCGGCTATGGCTTCTGTGAAGACCAGCCTATGGATGAAGGCAAGATACTCAACCCGTCATTTGCTGATTATAAGCTTATCCGTTCTCTGGATATGCCGGAAACTAAGATTTTAGAGATTGACACCTATGAGCCAGAGGGACCGTTTGGTGCCAAAGAGGCTGGTGAGGGACTCACTAACCCCACTGCGGGTGCCATAGCTAATGCGGTGTACAAAGCCGTCGGTGTCAGAATAAACGATTTGCCTATAACCCCAGAGAAAGTTCTTAAAGCGCTGAAGGCGAAAGAACAGCAAAAGAAATAATTGAAGATGAATTGATGTAAGTTGGTGGGAGGTTACTCATGAGTTATCATTGTCCGGTCTGCAATAAGGTTTCCAGTACGGCTACTGACCTTGCTCGCCACATGATTGGTAGGGGTGACAAGGTGCATAGAGACTGGGTCAACTCTAAAGGTCTTAAGTTCTCTGAGTTGTTAGCCATGCAATTCAAGTCTTTCGGTGGCGAAGGTTTCGCCACTCTGGCTAAACTCCTGGAGAAAGAAACCAAGGTCGAAGATTAGTTCTGACTTCAACCTACGTCATCACTTAGCGCACATCCCCCATGTTTGTGCCGTGGTAATGTAAGCAGTGTGCTGTAGCCCGGTCAGTCGAACTTGAATCCCTTATAAGGCTTATTGATGAAATTGTCAGCCCCACACTCCAAACCTCTGATGACATCTACGGGGTTAGAGAGAGCTGCCAGGAGTATAACCGGAATATCCTTAAGTTTTTCGTCTATTTTAACCTGTTTACAGAGTTCGTAGCCGTCGATTTTGGGTATAACAATGTCGCTAATGATGACGGTTGGTTTATGCTGCCTCATTAAGGCGAGGGCTTCTTTGCCATTGTTAGCCGCTGAAACCTGATAGCTTTACCCCCCCTTTCCTCTGGGATTGCTTCGGGGCTGTCGCCCCTCGCAATGACAAAAAAGGACACTTGACAATGGCGAGAAATGCCTCGCATACAAGCAATTGTCTGACACCACAAGCAATGTTATAATCCAGCCCATCGTTATTGGGATGACCAGACCTTTCCACTAATCTTTGGGAGGCAAAAATGAAGCTGAAAACATGGTTGTTTGCGATTCGAGCCAATTTTCTGGTGCTGTCGGTGGTGCTGATCTTCCTGGGCATATCCGTAGCCTGGCACGATGGTTTCTTTCACTGGGGCTATGCCATTCTCACCTTCCTTGGTCTGCTCCTCCTTCACATCAGCACCAATACCTTAAATGAGTATTTTGACTACAAAAGCGGTGTGGACCTGGTAACGAAAAAGACGCCTTTCAGCGGTGGCAGCGGCATCCTGCCGGCGGGACTCCTGAAACCTGCTTCCGTTTTCCGCCTCGGCATTATTTGCTTCATATTAGCGATACCCATAGGTGTTTACTTTGTCTTAGTAAAGGGCTGGCTACTGCTACCGCTGCTTATTGTTGGAGCTATTTGTGTCCTTCTCTACACTCCTTATTTGACTAAAATAGGCTGGCCAGAATTATTCGCAGGACTGGGGCTGGGGATATTGCCGGTGCTGGGTGCTTATTTTGTCCAGTCAGGCACTTATACTTTCCAGGCAGTAATGGGTTCCGTTCCTTCAGGTATCTTAGTGCACAATTTGCTCTTTTTAAATGAGTTTCCTGATGTGGAAGCAGATAAAAAAGGGGGCAAGAAGACCCTCCCTATCGTCCTGGGTAAAGACCAAGCCGCCGTATTCTACTCCCTTCTGACTTTGGCTGTTTACCTTTGGATAATTGGCTGCGTCTTCGCTGGGTTTATGTCGGTATTTGCTCTCATCTCTCTCCTCACTGTGCCTTTTGCTATTAAAGCGGTGAGGGGAGCTTGGAAACACGACGATGAAAGTAGATTACTGCCAGCTTTAGGAGCTAATGTGAACGTGGTCCTGTTTACCCAGTTCCTCTTAGGGATTAGTTATATCCTTGATAAAGTCGTCTGAGGAAAATGTCAGCCGGGAAAATGGAGCCTGACCAGGAGACAAAAGCAGTAAAAACATTAGCTATTCAGCTGGGAGCTGACCTGGTAGGAGTAGCTGACTTAAAGCTATTCCAAGACGATTATGGTAATGCCAGACCTCTTATAGGAACCTTCCCTTTGGCTATATCGATGGCGGTGCGTTTGTCTTCACCCATAATTGACGGCATCACAGAAGATGACCCCACGCCCATCTATGCTCACCATTACCGGACCGTAAATGCTCTCCTTGATGACATCGCTATCCGGATGGCTAACTACTGCCAGAGTAAAGGACATTGGGCATTACCTATCCCTGCTTCTCAGATACTGGACGATGACTACTCTTTCGGAGCTATCTCTCATAAAGCCATTGCTGCCCTTGCTGGGCTGGGGTGGTTAGGTAAAGGGATGATTGTTGTCAATAGAAGATTTGGACCCAGGATTCGGTTGGTCACCGTCTTGACAACTCTACCTTTAACTACGGATAGGCTTCTGGAAAATGATTGTGGCGATTGCCTGGAATGCGCCAAAGCCTGCCCTGTGGAAGCCATCAAAGGCATTACTTTTAAACTGAAGCCACGCCTTCGGGAAGAAGCACTGGATGTTAGGGCTTGCAGCCAAAGGGTTCGAGCCTTTGGTAGAAACCCCCGTTACGGGAGCAGCATTTGCGGGATGTGTATCAAAGCTTGCCCCTTTGGTAGAAAGGTGGTATGACTCGGCACCGTCTGGACAGCTTGCTCTTAGCCCGAGGGCTTGCAGAAACTAAATCCAAAGCCCAGGCTCTGATAATGGCTGGGGAGGTCTCTGTCAACGGGCAGGTGATCACCAAGCCGGGCAAACTGGTGAGCCAGGATGTTAATCTTCAAATAGCTGAAAAACTACCCTATGTCAGCCGGGGTGGTATTAAGCTGGCTTTCGCCCTGGACGAGTTTAAACTGGATGTTACTTCATTGGTAGTCATGGATATAGGCGCCAGTACCGGCGGCTTTACTGACTGCCTCCTCCAACGGGGCGCTAAGCGAGTCTACGCCATAGATGTTGGCTACGGTCAATTGGATTATAAGCTGCGAAATGACCCCAGAGTGGTAGTGATGGAAAGAGTGAATGCTCGTTATCCCTTCTCATTACCGGAAAAGGTAAACTTGGCAACTGTCGACCTATCTTTTATTTCGGTGACTAAGGTTATTCCTAATATAATGGGGTACCTTACACGCCCCGGTTCCCTTCTTATCCTGTTTAAGCCCCAATTTGAAGCCAAAAGGAAAGAAGTAGGCAAAAAAGGTATAATCAAAGACCATATCGTCCATGCCCGGACCTTAGGGCGTTTCCTGTGGTGGGCAATAAACCAGGGTCTCAGATTGAGAGGTTTGGTAGTTTCACCTATCCTGGGGGCGGAAGGTAATAAAGAGTTTCTGATCCTGTTGGCTGTGGAGAGGTGGGAATAAATGAGATACAGAAGTTACTCTGATTTCCACGTAAATTCCGTCTGGATAATAATGGCGCTAAATATTGCCATATTCTTAGCTACTCTTGTAGCCTCAAAGCTGTTTGCTCTCCTCGGGCTACAGCCAGCAAGTTTTCTAAGGTCACCGTGGACTATAGTTACCAATATGTTTGTCCATGGTAGTTTTTGGCATATCATTGCTAACATGTTAGCTCTATATTTCTTTGGGACATATTTATCAAGACTCGTGGGTGAGCGGATGTTTCTACTTACGTACTTTGGTGGGGGTGTACTGGGCAATATTCTTTTCATTTTTCTGGCACCTTCCCTCTCGATAGGCATAGGTGCTTCGGGTGCCATTTATTCTTTAGGCGGAGCCCTCATGGTGATGCGACCCAGCCTCAAGGTTTATGCGTTCCCTATCCCTGTGCCCATTCCTCTCTGGGCGGCAGTAATTGGTGGTTTCCTCCTGGTTTCCTTCCTGCCCCATGTAGCTTGGCAAGCCCACCTTGGTGGTTTAGTCTTTGGTCTCATAGCTGGTTATCTCTTCAGAAAAAGGGAGCGCCGCTATTCCTATTAGTCTGATTTCCAGTAAAGGCTATCCGATGGAAATAATGCTAGTCTCGCTTCAGGTTGACAGCCTAAAGCTTGTTGCTGAAATCTACATTCCGGATAAGGCTTTGCCATTACCGGCGGTATGCTTATGTCATGGCATTCCGGCAGCTCTCTACAATCCTTCAGACCAGGGATATCCTGCGCTGGCACGGAGGTTCTGTTCTGCCGGCTTTGTGACCTTCATTTTTAATTTCCGTGGGGCAGGAAGAAGTGCTGGCAACCTGGATATGCTTGGCTGGAGTCGGGACTTGACCGCTGCACTGGATTTCCTTTCTTCTCTTAAAGAAGTGGACAAGAGGTGGCTCTCAGTGATGGGCTTTAGTGCTGGAGCAGCCGTAGCCATTTATGTAGCTGCCCATGATAGTCGAGTAACTTCTCTCGCCAGCGGAGCTTGCCCTGCTGATTTCAGTTTCTTGCTTAAATCACAACCACCCTCGGAGCTTACCCAGCATTTTCGAGATATCGGGGTTATTAAGGACAGGGATTTTCCTCCCTCATTGGCTGAATGGCTCAAAGGCTTTGATGAAATTTCGCCCATACAGTGGATTAGTCATATTTCTCCCCGTCCTATCCTCATCATCCATGGAGACGAAGATGAGGTAGTGCCATTGGCACATGCCCGAAGGCTGTACCGTGAAGCTGGCGAGCCTAAAGACATAGCCATAATCTCAGGAGCCAAGCACCGCTTGCGCCTTGAAGAAAGAGCTGTAAACAGTGCTCTAAGTTGGCTTAAGGCTAAGTCGCGAATACCTTCAGATTGACCCAGAGACGGTAAAAGTCTATAATTCAGCATAGATAAAGTCATGCATGAAAGCTGTGGCATCTTTGGAGTTTATGCTCCTGGTACGGATGTCGCCCGACTTATCTTCTTCGCTCTTTATGCTCTTCAACACCGTGGACAGGAAAGTGCTGGCATTGCCACCGCTGAGGGTGGTCGAATCCACCTGCACGCTGCCATGGGATTGGTCTCTCAGGCTTTTGCTGAAGATGAACTGAGTCGACTCACCGGTCATCTTGGCATCGGGCACAACCGCTACTCAACCACGGGTTCCAGCCGTGCCACCAACGCCCAGCCCATTTTAGTGGAGAATGACGCCGGGATTATCGCCTTGGGGCATAATGGAAATATTATCAACGCTAAATTCCTGCGGGATGAATTGTATCAGCTCGGTTACGAGTTCCGGTCCACTACTGACTCTGAAGTGATTGCTAACCTCATTCTTGCCTCACCGGGCACGGACTGGGTAGAAAGGATAAAGTATGCCATGCGTCGCCTCCAGGGCGCCTATTCTTTAGTAATTCTGACTGAAGACAAACTATTCGGTGTCCGTGACTCTATGGGTGTACGTCCGCTTTGCCTCGGAACTATTGATGGCGGCTGGGCTATTGCTTCCGAAACCTGTGCTCTTGACCATATCGGGGCTAACTTCGTCAGGGAAATTGAGCCCGGAGAAATCGTAGTCATTGATAAGAAAGGGCTCAAAACCTTCAAGGAGATCAGTAGCCGCAGAGCGCTTTGTATTTTTGAATATATTTACTTTGCCCGCCCCGATAGTGTTATTCAAGGGAGACTCCTTTATCCGGCACGACAAGAGATGGGGAAGATATTAGCCCGGGAGTATCCGGTGGAGGCGGATATTGTTATGGGAGTTCCTGACTCAGCCACTGCTGCTGGTATCGGCTATTCCCAGGCTTCAGGCATCCCTTACTCTGAGGGACTGCTCAAGAACCGCTATGTCGGTCGTACTTTCATTGAGCCTGACCAGAGAATAAGAGAGTTGGGTGTAAAGTTAAAGTTTAATCCTCTTTCGGAGATTATTAATGATAAACGTCTGGTAGTGGTGGATGATAGCATCGTCCGAGGTACCACCACCCCCAGAGTAGTTAATTTGCTGAGAAAGGCTGGTGCCCGGGAAGTCCACCTCCGTATCTGTTGCCCACCTATCCGCTACCCCTGTTACTTTGGTGTAGATATGGCAACTCGGCAGGAGCTCATTGCCGCTCAGAAAAGCATTCCTGAAATCAGGGACTTCCTCGGCGCTGATTCCCTCGGTTACCTAAGCCTCGAAGGTCTTATAGAAGCGGTTGACCTGCCTAAGGAAACCTTCTGCCTGGCTTGCTTTACCGGAGACTACCCCATCCCCGTCCAGTTGGAAATGGACAAGTTAGCCCTGGAAGCGACGCCCGCTGTTGTTTGTGATGACCTAAGAAGAAGAGGGAAATAGCCAACAAAATGGCGCAGAAAAAGGGAGCTTATGCCCGTGCCGGCGTTGACATTGATGTGGCTAATCGAGTTAAAGAACTGATTAAACAGCAGGCGGTGCGTACCTTTCGCCCTGGGGTCTTAAAAGACGTCGGTTTCTTTGGCAGTTTTTTTGAACTAAAAGGCTATAGAGAGCCTGTCCTTATCTCCAGCGTCGACGGTGTTGGCACCAAACTTAAAATTGCTTCCCTTTTAAACAAGCATGATACCGTGGGCATTGACTTGGTCAATCATTGTGTCAACGATGTCCTCACCTGTGGCACTGAGCCTCTTTTCTTCCTTGACTATATTGCTATGGGTAAGCTGGTGCCGGAGCAGGTAGAAAGCATTGTAGTTGGAATAACTGAAGCCTGCCAGAAGGTTGGCTGCGCCCTGGTGGGAGGTGAGACTGCTGAAATGCCTGGCATCTATGCTCTCGGAGAATATGACTTGGTCGGGTTCATTGTCGGCGTGGTAGAGAAAGAAAGAATTATTGATGGCAAGAATATTGCTGCTGGCGATGTTGTCTTGTCTTTACCTTCCAGCGGACTACATACCAACGGCTACTCACTGGTGCGAAAGGTCTTCTATATAGACGACCAGCCTGTTTCTCTTCAAACTTTCTATCTGGAATTGGGGAAAACTTTGGGTGAAGAACTTCTGGAACCTCATCGCTGCTACTACTCCCTGCTTAAGCCAGTTCTGCCTTTAGTCAAAGGCTTAGCCCATATTACCGGTGGTGGAATCAAGGGGAATCTGCCTCGTATCCTTCCTAAGGGTCTGGCAGCTAATATTAAAAAAGGCTCCTGGCATATTCCACCGATATTCAGCCTTATCCAAAGACAAGGAAGTATTGATGAAGATGAGATGTATCGGGTATTTAATATGGGGGTGGGTATGGCTATTGTCTGCTCCTTGGAAAATGCAGCTAAACTCACCAAAGCTCTAAAAGAAGCCAGAGTCATTGGTGATATAACAGAAGCTAAAGGGAAGCAAAGAGTCATTATAGCCTGAAAGTGGTATCTGACCATAGATTCAAAGGTGTGGCAAAGCCTTACTAAAATTTGATATAGGAGGCGATTTGAATGAAAGCCATTGTCAGTGTCTCTAACAAGACAGGTGTTGCTGATTTGGCTAAAGGTCTGAGCCAGTTAGGCTTCGATGTTTACAGCACTGGTGGCACCAAGAAGACCTTAGAGGAGGCTGGAGTTAAGGTACACAGCATCTCCGAGCTTACTGGCTTTCCTGAAATACTGGGAGGTCGAGTAAAGACCCTACATCCGGTAGTCCATGGCGGTATTTTAGCCCGCCGTGACCTTCCGGAGCATATGGAGGAGCTGGTTAAGAATAAGATTGAGACCATTGACCTGGTAGCCGTAAACCTTTACCCCTTCGTGGAGACAGTGAGCAAGACTGGCGTTTCTCTGGAGGAGGCTTTGGAGAATATTGACATTGGTGGACCAACCATGATTCGAGCCGCGGCTAAGAATTTCCCTTCTGTCCTGGTGTTAGTTGACCCTCAGGACTACATGCTCATACTGGAAAAGCTGCGCCTGGGCAAAGTGGACTTGGAGGAAAGACAGAGATTAGCCTGCAAGGCATTTCAGCATGTAGCCCTCTATGATACGGTAATATCTCAATATCTGCGGGAGGATGACCTTTTCCCTGAAGAATTGACCATAGGCTTGAAGAAAAGCTTCAACCTCCGCTATGGAGAGAACCCTCATCAGCAAGCCGCTCTTTATATTGAGCAGATGGCGGGCAAAAAGCCCTCTGGGGTTACCTCTGCTATTCAGCTTCACGGTCAAGAGCTTTCCTTCAACAACTATCTTGACCTGGATGCGGCTGTGAGTGTGGTTGCGGACTTCTCAATGCCTACCATAGCCATAATCAAACACAATAACCCCTGCGGGCTGGCTAGCCATAAAGACCTGGCTGAAGCCTATCGCCGTGCTTTAGAAGGTGACCCAGTATCAGCTTTTGGCGGCGTAGTTGCCAGCAACCGTCCCATTGACTTAGCTACGGCTGAGGAGATGGATAAGACACACTTTGATGCTATTATTGCTCCGGGCTACAATGGGAAAGCACTGGAGATATTCAAACGCAAGAAAAATCTGCGTTTACTCTCTTTACCTTCAGCCCAAGTATCGACACCGTTCACGAACTTCCGCCAGATATCTGGTGGTTTTCTCCTGCAGACCCTTGATGCCATATCAGAAAAAGAGTTTAGCCCTCGCCCAGTGACCAAACGAGCGCCTACCGAGGCGGAAATGAAGCAGCTTGCCTTTGCCTGGAAAGCGGTCAAGAATATAAAGTCTAACGCCATTGTGTTAGTCAAAGATGAAGCTTTACTTGGCATGGGGGCAGGACAGCCCAGCCGTGTAGTCAGTGTTAAAATAGCTTTAGAAAAAGCTGGTGATAAGGCTAAAGGCAGTGTCCTCGGCTCTGACGCCTTCTTCCCCTTCCCTGACGGTATCGAGCTGGCTGCTAAGGGCGGAGTTACTGCTATTATCCAGCCGGGCGGTTCAGTGAAGGATGAAGAAGCCATTGCTACGGCTAATCGCTATAATATGGCTATGGTCTTTACCGGGGCGCGCCATTTCAAACATTAATCTTAGCGACAAGATGCTCACCATAAATAGAGGAACAATTTCCCTGCTGGGGAAGGCTTTAGCGGCTCTGCAAGAAAATGATGACGCTAAAGCTATCTCTTGGCTTGATAGCTATTCTCTTCTCCTGGAGAAAGACTATGGCAGTTATTACCCCGACTATTGTCAACCTTGACCTTCTGGTCGAGTCTTTACCTGAAAAGTCAAAAAATCTGTTTAAGCGCATCTTTTCAGTGAGCATTACTACTGGCTCTTTAGTGCCTCCTGAGACAATGAAGGTCCTTATTGAAAAACAATTTGGCTCGATTGATAGAGTGGTTCAACAGAAGATTGTTAAGGTTACTAACCTGGTTACTTTTGAGGGTGCTATTTTTAACTCCTTGCGTGCCCTCCGCCCCAGGCAACTCGAAGACCGGCTTAAAGTCGAAGCCCAAATTATCGACCGAAGCCGGAACGACCCTCTGAACAAACCTCTGGAAGACACCCCTGCGGACTTATTTGGCAGAATAAAAGGCAAATATTCCATTACCGCCAGTAACATTGCTAAATACGACGGGCTTCACAGTATGATTATTTTCAAAGACCATAACCCCCTTGAGTTCTCCAGAGCTGAAATCATTGATTATCTGGATACTGGCTGGCGCTGGGCACGGGAAGCCCACAAATTTGACCCTAAAGCTAAATATTATTTCTTCTTATGGAATTGCCTTAAAAAAGCTGGCGCTACTTTAGCTCATGGGCATGCCCAGGTAACGCTGAGCCGTGACAGCCACTATGCCAAAATTGAGGCTTTGCGCCAGTGCGCTCTCCGCTATCAGGCTCAGTATGGCTCCAGTTACTTTGGCGACCTCTATCAAGCTCATTTTTCTTTAGGTCTGGCTCTGGAGAAGGAGGGGGTCAGGGTATTGGCTTACTTGACGCCGATGAAGGAAAAGGAAGTCATACTCCTGTCCAGGGAATTTGACCTTTCTTTTAAAGAAAGGGTCTATGAAGTGCTGGCTTGTTTCCGGGATGCGATGCATGTCACTGCTTTTAACCTTGGCATAGCTACGCCACCACTTGATTCTGCCCCTCCAGACTGGGAGCATTTCCCGGTTATGGCTCGTTTTGTCGACCGGGGCTATCCCTGGGACGGCTCTTCCGATTTTGGTGCCATGGAACTTTACGCTGCCAGTGTTGTCAGCTTCGACCCCTTTTGCCTCAGCTTAGAGTTAAAGAAAGCTTTGTTAAAAGGAGGGAGTCCGTGAGGGCTGTAATAGTGTCGGATATGCTTCGGGGCTTTCTGGAGGAAGGTTACCCCCTATACTGTGGAGCTAAAGCCCGCAATATTATCCCAAATGTCCAGAAACTCCTGGAGCAAGAGCTAAGCCGTGACGCAAAGGTATTCTACCTTTGTGACCATCATAACCCTGATGACCCTGAGTTTAAGATGTTTCCATCTCACTGCGTTGAAGGTACTGTTGAAGCTGAGCTTATTCCGGAGCTTTCTAAATATCCAGGTAAGATAATACCTAAAAAAACCTACAGCCTGTATTTTGGCACTACTTTGGGAAAAGAGTTAGGGGACTTAAAGCCAGAAACGGTAGTTGTCTGCGGTGTCTGCACTCACATTTGTGTATTATATGGCGTGGCTGATACCAGAATTCGTGGTTATGCTGTTGAGGTACCTGTGGACTGTGTCGCTTCCTTTGATGAGAAAGCCCACTTTTCCGCCCTGAACCATATGGAAAAGGTTCTCGGTGCCAAGTTGACCAGGGTCTCCTCCTTTCCCACTCCCCAACCCCGTTTTAACATTCCTGACTATGTCATTACTGGAGAAACCAGCGACATCTATTTCGTCCGAACCGTGGAGATTCTCAAAAAAGAAGGGCTTAATCCGGTGGCTACCATGGAAGTCTTTCCCAGTCGGGATGGGATACTCTGCGGCATGGAAGAAGTTAAGGCTCTGTTGTCCAAAGTGCTACCTGAAGATAAGCGTGAAGTCCGGGCGTTAGCTGAAGGCGAGCCTTTTCAGAGAAAAGAAGTTGTGCTACGCATAAAGGCGCCCTATCAGAGTTATGGGATTTATGAGACCGTTTATCTGGGCATTTTAGCCCATTGTAGTGGCTGGGCAACTGCGGCTCGCGAGTGCGTGGAAGCTGCTGGAGGTGTTCCTATCATCAGTTTTGGTGCTCGCCATGTCCACCCACTGGTAGCCGGTATTATGGACTATGCGGCTATCGTCGGCGGTTGTGTCGGCTGCTCCAGTATTTCCGGAGCCAAGTTAGCCGGAGTCCCACCCGCTGGCACTATGCCCCATGCCTTGATTATAGCTTTAGGAGATACTACCATAGCCACCTTAGCCTTTGACAAGCACATGCCCCCTGAAGTCCCCCGCATTTCTCTGGTGGATACCTTCAAAGACGAGCCTGAAGAAGCCGTTTATGTAGCTCAAGCCATGCAAGGTAGGCTCCAAGGTGTTCGCCTGGACACACCCACTGAGCGAGGCAGGGTTACCCCAGAACTGGTCAAAGAGACCAGAGCCAGGCTCGACCTGGCTGGCTTTAAAGAAGTCAAAATATTTGTCAGCGGTGGCATTGATCCGGAGCGCATCCGTCTCTTTCGTGAGGAAGGTACACCCGTAGATTTCTTTGGCGTTGGCAGCTATATCAGCAGTGCCAAGCCTGTAGACTTCACCGCTGACCTCCATGAAATCGAAGGCAAGCCCATTGCCAAAAGAGGCAGGACTCCCGGCATCACCCCCAACCCCAGGCTAAAGCGAATGCTATGAAAAAATCTATTTCAGAAGGAGACGTGATATGCCACTAACATTGACTGAGGGGCAATTGTGGGAACGAGTCCGAGCTTTCCAAGGACAAGAATTTGGTATGATCGAGCGTCAAGAATGGAGGCGTAGAGTCCTCTGCGTAGCTGATAAAGGAGCCCTTGTAGAACGGGTGAACGAAGATACAGTCTGCGGAGTACATCGAAAGGATATATTCGCTATGTACGATTTCATACGTGATCATGAGTACACCAGCGAGGATAAAGATCATCCGAAGCTGAAGAATGTCCAGGAAAAGCCTCTTATAATCGCACTCTTAGCAGCGGTATTACCTGAAGAAATAGAACCCTTCACGCGGATGCAGGGAGAGAAGGGCCTTCGTGGTATCAGAAAGAAGGACTGTTAGAACAACTTGATTCTAATTACCAGTAGCAAAGGCTTTGTTTTCACCCCTCAACACTTTTCGGAAGGAATGACATGGCTGGAACAGGACAAAGGACGGGTATAGCTAACCTTCCTCTTCACTATGGCAAGGTACCGCCATGGCTTTTTGAGCGTATGTCTAAGCTGGCTCGAGAGATTGTGATTGTCATTGCCACTGAGTTTGGTCACCATGAGGTACTTCGCCGTCTCTCTGATCCCTTCTGGTTCCAAGCTTTTGGCTGTGTCCTCGGCTATGACTGGCATTCCAGTGGTGTTACCACTACTGTCTGCGGTGCTCTAAAAGATGGGCTGAAAGGACTGGAGAAAGAATTGGGCTTGTTCGTAGCTGGTGGTAAAGGTAGGACTTCACGGAAAACACCTATCGAAATAGAAAATTTCGGGGATCACCTCAGGGTAAATCCACAAACTCTTACTTATGCCAGTCGTATGGCAGCCAAAGTGGACAACTCAGCCCTCCAGGATGGCTATCAACTCTACCACCATTGTTTCTTCTTCACCAAAGACGGTGCCTGGACGGTAGTCCAGCAGGGAATGAACGAGGCAAATCGCTATGCCCGCCGCTATCACTGGCTGGGGGAAAAAGTGGCTGATTTTGTCTGTGAGCCGCATGCTGCTATTTGTTCTCAAAGCAGGGGTGAGGTCTTGAATTTGGTCGCTTCAGAAAGTGAAGGTGCCCGGACAACCATTACTCAAATTGGCACTGAAGACACACCGGAAAAGATTATCCAGGAGCTAAAAAGGCTTAAGACTCTAAATTTACCACCTCGCCACTACCTCAGCCTGGAAGACATAAACCCTGACCGTCTAAGCAAGACTCTTACTATAACCTATGAGCACCAGCCCCAGAATTTTGAAAAGTTACTTGGGCTGGAAGGGGTAGGACCGAAAACACTGCGAGCTTTGAGTCTGATTTCGGAGCTGGTCTATGGGGCTCCAGTCAGCTTTCGTGACCCGGCTCGTTACAGTTTCGCTCATGGCGGCAAGGACGGCTATCCCTACCCTGTCGACCGCAAGACCTACGATAGAAGTATTGAGCTTCTCCACCAGGCAGTAGGAAAAGCTAAGGTTGGCAATACTGAAAAGCTGGCAGCCCTAAGACGACTAAAAGCTTGGCTCTAAAACCAGCATTCGGTTGGTGTCATACAGCTGGTAAGGTGAAATAGAAGCAACTCCCGCTACCGGGCTTACTTTCTACCCAGACTTTACCTTTGTGGGCTTCCACAAGCTGCTTGACTACAGCTAAGCCAATTCCAGCGCCACTGTAACCCTGGCGTCGGGACCAGTCAGCCCGGTGAAAATGGTCGAAAATATGAGGCAAGTCTTTGGGGTCAATGCCAGTTCCAGAATCTGAGACCCATACTGTTACCCAGCCCTCGGGACTGGAATTAGCCCCAATCTGGATGGTGCTACCCGTGGGTGTATAGCGGAGGGCATTATCCAGCAAGTTGTGCAGCACCTGACGGATGCGGTCCGAATCGACGAGCACCAAAGGTAGATCAGATGGTAATTCAAGCTGAATAGAAACCTGCTTCTCCTGGTAGCGGTTCCCAATACTGGAGACTTCGGCAGCAATAAGGTCATCCACACGGGCAGGAGTCTGGTGAAGTTTGAGCTGCCCAGCTTCTGCTAATGAGAGGTCTCTAAGGTCAGTAATTAGCCGAGAGAGAAGCACTGTCTCGTCATATACTGAAGTAATCTGCTCCGACGTTGGGGTGATGACTCCGTCACGCCAGGCTTCTAGGTTGCCCTGAACAATGCTTAGCGGGTTACGCAGCTCATGGGCAATGTCAGCCAGTAGCTGGCGGCGGCTCTTCTCCTTTTTATCCAGTTGCTCAGCCATGCTGTTGAAAGAAGCTGATAACTCGCCAATCTCGTCCTTGGTCTTGTGACGCACCCGCTGGGAGAAGTCACCAGAAGCCACTTTCTTTGCGGATAAAGCTAACTGTCTTACGGGGTTGGTAATGAACCGACTAAACACTAGCCCCAACAAAATAGCTACTAAAATTGCTGCCACGGTAGCTAAAACTAAGGAATTACGGAAAGCATCCAGAAATGTTTGCTCAAGAGCACCCATGATGAATACTGTGCTACAGCCTTGCTGGCAGTAGGAAATGAACTCAGTCTGTACAGAACGATTTACCCAGAGGGCAATGACCACCACGCTGACCAGAGCAATCACCACAAAAAGAAGGGTTAGTTTTAAGGATAAACTACGCATATTATTCCCTTTCTAATCTATAGCCAACACCGCGCACCGTAACCAAGGGGTCACGATTTTTTGGGGCTAACTTCGCCATTTTCTGTCGTATATTCTTTATATGAGCATCTATGGTACGCTCATAGCCTTCATAGGTCTCACCAAAGGCTAAGTCCATCAATTGAAGTCTAGTGTAGACCCGACCGGGGTTACGAGCCAGAACAGAGAGCAGTTTGAATTCAGCCGCCGTCAGAGGAAGTGGCTTGCCGGTATAAGTCGCCTCATGCCGACCAAAGTCCAGACGCAGGTCACCCACGGCTATCTGTTCAACCTGGGCTGGTCCTTCTTTGTAGCGTCGTAAAACGGCGCTGACCCGGGCAGCAACTTCCCTGGGACTGAAGGGTTTGGTCACATAATCATCAGCTCCCATCTCCAGCCCAACAATGCGGTCAATTTCTTCATCCCGCGCTGTCAGCATGATAATAGGGACATTGGAGCGACTATGCAGAGCCTTGAAGACTTCAAGTCCATCCAATTCTGGCAGGTTAAGGTCGAGCAGGACAATGTCTGGCTTGTGCTGCTGTGCCATCTCAAGGGCGACCTTGCCATTGGTGGCAATAACTACCTCGTAGCCGTCCCTTTCCAGATAGGTTTTGACGAGTTCGCAGACCTTTCTTTCGTCCTCAACAACCAGAACCTTTTTGCGTGCCATAGGTTGTTCAATTTTAACACATAAGACTAATAAGGGCGAAGCAATTGCTTCGCCCTTATTAGTCCCAAAGTTCTTACCTTTAGGGAAAGGACGGTGACAAATTGAAGGGTATTTATCTTATGCAGCCACCGCCGCAACGCGGGTAATTGTTAGAGTTCTGCAAGCAATTGTATTTGCCGTAACAATTACCAGCTTGAGGACAGGTAGCAGTGCCCTGAGCCCAGTTACATCCGCTCTGGCAGGCATTGTCTGGGGAGCAGTTGCAGTAGCCTGGTCCTTGACACTGGGGCTGGCATTGCTGCTGGCACCACTGGGCATGACCCGGGCAGTAGCCGTAGGCTATACTGGGTGGAGACGTGGGGGCTGGGGGGGTTGACTCCTGAGCGAAAACAAGACCGATACCAAGGCTCATCAACAAGACACCGACTACCAGAACCGGAATCAAAATTTTCCACTTTTTGCTCACTTATTTTCACCTCCTTTCGCTTTTCCATTTCATTCCCACTCTATAAGATAACAGGTCAGTATGAACATATTATGAAGGCTGTATAGGGGTTTGATGAATTTCGTGGGCTGTAATACTTCTATTGACGGATGGCTATTTAACCTATACAATCGCGCGCTCCATCATGGCTAATTTTGTGTTTATTGGTGAATGAGCCATGTGTAGAACATGATATAATCTGGGTCATAACTTGGCGTTAGGGGATAATTGTCATATTTTCGATGGAAATATGGAGGCTAATCAATGTTTGAGCATTTCAGGCAACCACTAATTCCCAGAGCTGCGTTTCTTCTCCGTGTTCTTCTGCATGCTGGCATTGCTCTGGGGATTGTTCTCGCTTCACTAACAATTGGCATCGTCGGCTACCACGAGTTCGAAGGTTTATCCTGGATTGATGCCACCGTTAATGCTGCCATGATTCTTGGTGGTATGGGACCTGTAAATGAACTGCATGCGAATGCAGGTAAGTTGTTTGCTGCAGCTTACGCACTATTTTCTGGTATAGTGTTCCTTGTTGCCATTGCAGTTCTGGTTGCCCCAGTTGTACATCGGTTCCTTCATCGATTTCATATCGAGTTTGACTCGGAGAGTCCAACTGAAAGCTAATTCGGTGTGAAATCGTTTAAGCAATCAGGCATATAAACTCATGTAGGGGCTAACTTTTTGGCTTTTTGTTCAGTCAAACTTACTTCGTTCTTGAATTGAGCCTCATACTTATATCTTTCGAACGTCTACCCTTAACCACCGCTTGATAATGTTCTAGGAAAAAGGGGCGCATAACTGTGGAATCATTGCCCCGACCATATCTGTGGTGGAATTACCGGTGACCGCCCCGATTTTCCGCCGCACAGGGGCAATTTTATACAAACCGAATTCGAAATTCCGCGGTAAATATATAGGGTTTTTTGGGAAAATAAGTATCTACTTAATGCTCGAAGTAACTTGAAAGAATGCGAAGTAACCGCTACCAAGCTTGATTGATTCCAAAATACGCACTATTTAATTTCCGAACCGTTTCTTTTATTTCACCTATGGCTTCACTGTATTCAAAGTTGTCAAATTTCTTAATCGCCCATCTTGTGGCACTCGTGGCCTCACCGACTTTCCGCTGTGCTTTTCTGAGCTTCGTGAGCTCCCATTCTGCCTTTTTCCAGGTTTCCTCCCGCTTTGTTGGTTTCTTGTGCTTTGCTCGTTCTTTTGCCCTCCTTATGATTTCCTCGGCTTCCCTGATTACATCGTCTTCCGATAGCTCACCCATTCTTCGCCTCCTCTGCACCCGAGTATAGCACAGAGCCAGTGCTTGCCGATAATAAGATAGCAGTGTTACTATATGTGTAGGGGGAGGGTCTGTAAAATGGTTAGTAAATCCGAATGGGAAGTTCTGAAAAGCAAAGGATGTTGGATTTGTGGTAAAAAAGGCATATTAATCAAAGCTCATATCAAAGCCAAGTCAAGAGGTGGGAAACAGACTATAGCTCTCTGCCCAAACCATCATATACTATACGACCGTGGTGACCCAAAAACATTGGCTAAACTCGGCATTTTGGAGAGAACACATAAGCAACACCTCCGTCCCAAAAGGCCGCCCAAGAAAAAGAAGATTTTTTTAGACTGGTAGGCTAACTAAGAACAAACTGTTGAACGAAACCCCATCCAAACGGGGCTAGACGGTGGTCAGGGTGTGGTACTGAGAGCTGAGAAACAAAAGGGCAACGCTCATGGCATACGTCCAGACTAGTGACATTTGACAATACTAATGCGTTTATTGTAGTGTTTCATGTAGTGTTCTATTGGGAGCGTGTATAAAATGGCTTTGCCAAATACGGCAAACATTGTTGTCCTTGCTTCAAACTATAATCCTTCCATAATTTCAAAAGAATGGCTTTATCAGAAGGGTATTTTTACCGAGAAAGTAGATAATTTCATACATACCCCCGTTTTAGTTGTGATTGAAAATGAGAACTTTGGTTTTATTATTGACGAACAAAGGCTGCAAGTAACAATTAAGAGGATGACTCAGGATAATCTGACTAATTCAAATAGCATTGTTGCCAGATTTATTGATATTCTCCCAGAAACCCCATACAAAGCAGTTGGTTTTAATTATCGCTATGCTATTAACGAAAAGGCTTGTAATTTGAATGCCATTTTTTCACCGAAACGCGCTAATCTTAGGGCTATATTTTCGCAAGACTACCAACTTGGATCAATGATAGTATTTTCATTTGAAGGTTTTGTGGTGACATTTACAGTTACGCCTTCTATGATTAGAGAACAACCAATCAGAATATCATTCAATTTTCACGCTAACGTAGCGAACACCGAGGAAGTTCGGGCGAGAATTTCAGTGCAAAAGAAAACACTTCGCAAGGCCGAATCAATAATTAAGGAGTTGTGCAAGAGTGGTTGAGAAAATATCAGAGCGTAGGGTCTCACCAATAGAATTAATGAGAACCGTATCTTCAAACTTTGATGATAATTTGATACTTTCTGGCAGTGCAGATGTTGCAATAACTTCTGGTGGCCTGCCCATTTCAATATGGGAGGAAAAGGCTAGATTACTTAACGGCATTCGTGTCACTTTTGTTTCGGGCACACTCTCATCATCTGATATCCTGGAGCAGCAGAATATGCAACTCCGTAACGAGAACCTAATTTTAAGGGATACCATTCGTGGAATTCAGGAGCGTCTTGCTAGTATTGAGGCTTCTTTACCGAGAGAGAAGGTCATCGTACTCCGTGAACTTTCGGAAAAGGAGGCTGAGAATGAGATTAAAAAACTTTTTTCTAGTGGTAAAACTCTTTATTATTCAGATATCGCCCAGCAACTAAGACTAGACCTAGAATTAGTAGTTAATATCTGTAACAAATTGCAGGAACAGGGAGAGATAACCATAGATGCCGGAGTATCGTAATCTTGGTGATGCACTGCGGGGAGATAAGATAGCTGCTTCTGCTAAACGGATTAGCATGGTGACTGTGGCCAAGAGAACACATGCGCACAAAGGTCAATTCGCGACTTTGAGAGACAATGCCTATTGTGTAATTGAGATTCCATTAAAGGTAGTTATAAATAAAAAGCAATCGTGATTCTCCCCGAGAAGCACGTTTTATATTATTCTACCTCTCTGTCTGATCTCGATAGCGGGGGTTGGATTTGAACCAACGACCTTCGGGTTATGAGCCCGAAGTGCTTCAGCAATAATGCCCCTTGCACCTTCTGACGAAGTGTATACCAGAGTCAGAGCCAGTGCGATAGAGATAAGCGCTGCGTATAAGATATCCTTGATATTCTTCTATAGCCTAATCGTTCCAGATGGTGTAGCCTATTGACGGATGGTTGCTCAAGCTATACAATTTTCTTAAGGGGGTTGTAGATGAGATTTGCTTATTGGCGGAAAGGGAACTCTTCAAAGAAGGCTTTTAGCTTCTGGCTTAACCTTCTGCTTGCCCTTTTCCTGGCTGTTTTTGGCGTTCTGTTTCTTTTTACTGGCTCTGTGCAAGCCGTACCGACTATTCTCCCATCCATTCTGCCTGCAGCCCAAGTTGGCGTTTCCTATTCAGCAACGCTGGTTGCTGCCCCACTGACCTGTCCGTGCACTTGGGCTGTGGTCAGTGGCTCTTTGCCATCAGGACTGACTTTGGCTGCTGCTACGGGTACCATCTCTGGTACTCCCACCATAGCCGGGATATATACCTTTTTCGTCACAGTTACTGATACTACTGGGACTTCCCCGCAGCAGGGCTTTGCCATTACTGTTGCCGCCAAACCTATAACCTTCGTTTACACTTACTTACCAGAGGCAACTGAGGGTGCCAGTTACACGGGAACCATAAGAGTCCAGGGGGGCAAAGCCCCCTATGCTTATAGCCTTGTCAGTGGTTCTTTACCTTCAGGACTAAACCTGGACCCAATCAACGGCACCATTTCTGGGATTCCAACTAAAGGCACCGCCGGCACCCATATCTTCACTATCGGTGTCACCGATAGTTCCACACCACCCCTCTCCGCTCAGCAGACTTTCAGCCTCACCATCAAGAAAGGCTTCTATGAGACTGTTGTTACCATAGCTTCTACCCTATCTGCTGGTGAGACTAATGTCTATGTTGATGGCAGGCAAGTAGCCAAATTGCGAGGTGGTCAGACTCACACCCTCAACTTTGCTGTGGGGATGAAGCCAGCTATAAGCGTTGACCCCTTGGTCTCTCACCCGACCAAAACCGATGTCAGGTTCAAACCCGAAGTTGAGAAAATAATAGTGGATGAACTTTCCCCTAATGCTACCTTCAATTACTTTCCGGAATATTTCGTTGACCTCAAGACTGACCCGCCGCAGATCACCACCCTGACGGGTTCTACTTGGTATAAAGAAGGTAGCTCACTGAAGACTACGGCACCGGCTCAAATTGAGGGGACAACTGGTACCCAGTATCGCTTTTCTTACTGGCTGCTGCCCAACGGAGACAAGCTGAAAGGTGAGGACTTGAGCTGGATAGTCAGTGCCTCGGGAAAGCTTACGGCTACTTATGACATGTATTATTTGTTGACAGTGACATCACCTTACGGCACGGTAGACGGTGGTGGCTGGTGCAGGGCAGGAACCACAGCTAAATGGAGTATTAAGCCGCCTGAAGTTCCTATGTCTGGTATTCTGGGCTTCTTCAGAGGTAAGTTAAAACCTGATAACGCCAGCGGCACTGAGGTCATGGACGCTCCCAAGACAGTAACCGTAACCTGGGCGCCTGACTATACTATGCCTGCCCTCTTCATTTCTCTGTTAGTTCTCCTCCTCATTGGCGCCACCTTCGGTGTCTATCGCCTATTGTTTCCTCCGCCTCCCAAGCCGATTGCCCCACCGTTACCTCCTCCAGTACCTGCCCCACCAACAATAGTAGTCTTAGAGGGCACACCGAAACCCACTCTCCAGACAACCAGGGAGCAGCTATTAGAGCAATTTAGCCAGCTTTTGCAGAAATATGAGGACGAGGTCAAGACTACTATGAAGACTGAAGAGTTGCCTGAAGCCAAGCCTGTCCCTGAAGCGCAGAGACTGGCACCACCAAAAGAAGAACCTCCCTTGACCTGCAGCTATACTTCAAAGAATCTTCTCAGGACTGTGGTAGGTAATTGGCGGAAGGTAGAAGAGAAGGTAGCACCACCATCCCCTGAGGAAAAGGCTGGCGAAAAAGGCGTCTCTTTAGTCACCGTCTGGGCAAGGGATATTTACAATGGATGGGAAGTCTTTACCTGCACTTTGCCTCAAGGTCATGGCGGAAAACATGAAGGCACTACCAGCATAGCCTACAGCTTACAGAACACTGTCACTGCAGAAAAGACCTACACTGCTAAACAAAAAATCACACCACCCAAGCCTCACTTCACTGACAAACTGCCAGTGGTGGATGTTACCCATCAACAGATAATAGCCATAGACGCAGGTATGATTTCTGACCAGGTCATCACCCCTGACGAAATCGTCCCCCCTGAAGAGCCCTCCTCTAAAAGTTAGAGCCTAACCTCTTGTCATTGTGAGACCTCCGCTGAACAGGGTAATATCACTCTTCTTCAGTTTGGCATAATTACGCCAAAAGTAGTTACAGGTCGCATTATGTTAAAATAAATTTGTAGCTGATGTCACCAATAAAGCTTGTTGCCAAGAAAGGCTCTACTTTTCACGATTTTCCCTATTCCAGTCCCAAACGGAAGTGTTTCCATTGCTGGATAATTAATGTTACGCCTCCCGGACCCAACCATTGCATACATCAGTGTATATATTGCTATGCTCGGGAGGCTATCTACTCCAACTTCTCTGAAGATACCTTAATCTACAACAACCTGCCCGAGCTGGTAGAAAAGGACTTAAAGAGGCTGAAGCTCTGCCCACCTATTTCCTTGTCTAACGTTTCCGACCCGTGCCAGGACATACCGGACTTAAAGATAGAAGTTAAGCGCCTTGTCCAGCTACTGATGGACTGGGGTGTTGCTTTTGCTATTACCACTAAAGGCGACCCCTCCTTTCTTCTGGAGATGCCTGGCTTTGTTAGCTACCAACCTAAGTTTGTCGCTGTCACCATTGAAGGTACGCCTGAAGTCCTCCAGCTTCTATCCTCAAAGGCACCACCTTTCAGTGCCAGACTAAAAGCAGTCCGTCAGTTGTCGAGCCTTGGCATTCCCGCCGTCATCCGCCTTGACCCGGTCTTTATTCATCTTTTTCAGGCTTTATATGGCGAGTGGTGGTTTGAGACTGTAACTGAATTAGTTAGCACCTTTGCCGCTACTGGCGCCAAGCATATAGTCTCCAGTACCGGCAGGCTGTCTAAAAGAGTGCCTATGCTTGTTGGCTGTAGAGGTAATAGCCTGTGGCAGCGAGTTTATAAAGTCATTGAAGCCCAGTCACCTTTGGCTGTGAAGAGATTTGAAGCTGAATATGTCTACGAACCCGGTTGGGCAGGGCGAGGTTATCTCCTCCGTAAGGACTTAAGGCTAAATTTTCACCGCAAGCTAAAAGAGCTTGTTGAAGCCAAAGGTATGACCTATGCTACCTGTCAGGAGCTTAGCGCTGGGGAAAGCGACTCGTCGGGAATACCCAGTTGCGAAGGTATCCTCCTCCCATTCACTCGAAAAGGAGATGACGGCAAGTTCCACCCTGTCCCTGGCTGCACGGCTAACTGCCACATCTCCTGCCAGGGGCTAACCACCCCACCTTGTGGACAGCCAAAGCTAATAACCTATGAACCCTTAAAATTTGCCAATTTGTGCCAGACAAACAGCCAGCTACCTACTTGGCAGTAAGTATGGTGAAGCAGAGTTCAAACTTTCTTTCTATCGGGTAGGTGGAACTTAAAGACCAAATCTATGAGTTGCTTGCGGAGGTTAGTTTCTTCCTCCGCCACCGGCTTTTTTAAGGCGTACGTACGTTCATAGAGTGTTTCCAGCTCCTTTTCACCAAACGCAACCTCGTCACTTATCTCCATTATTTCTCCCAAACTGGCGACTCGCTGACTGAGAAACTCTCGCTTCCGCCTTAGCAGGGCGATTTGGTAACTTAGAGCTTTCCCCCTTCTTTCAGCCAGTTTAATTGCCTCCAAAAGAAACCTCTTTTGTCTTTCCAGTTCTTCAAATTGTTTCCTTAGAGTTCGCCGCTCCTCCTTACTACTCTTGTCTTCTCTGGCTACTCTCCTGAGTTCATCCTGCGATTCAACTACCTGTTTTAGCTGGTTAAGCAGATTTTCTTGTTTCTTCTGGCTCTGCCCTTCGAGAACAGCTTCTGCCTTTCCTAATCTGTGAAGTCCCTCTTGCAGAGCTTCCAGTTCATTTCTTAGCTCCTTGACCCTTGCTAAGGCTCTGTCATTCTCTACAATGACTGGCACCTGTTCGGTCATTCTTTCCATTTTTGAACCCCGCGGGAGACGACTAAGTCCCTTGCCCCTATTATAAGCCTCAAGAAATGCCTTAATCAATGGTTTTGCCAGGAATATTTTTAGCCAAAAGTTAATGCCCCCTGCCGACTGGGCAGTGAAGTTCCAGGTTAAAGTACAGATGTAGTTTAGCCACACTTCACCTAAGCCCGCCTCCTACAAATTTCCTTTGTGCTGAGAGGTCAGGACAATTCTTGAAAAAGTCATGACAACCTCTTGACAGTGGGGCAGGGTAATCATAGACTGAAAATACGCCACATTTCGCTGCACCAACCGGCACTGGCTGCTGTGACTAATAACGAAACAAGGAGAGTCCAATGGTTTCCCTACTCGATTGTAGGAACTTCGGCTTGCTCTTTCCTATAGCCATCAAATATGAAAGGACTAAACATCAGGGTGATGTCCGGCACAATGTACCGCCGGATGGAATTCAACATAGGCAATGAAATAGAGCAAGACTGGCACCAGTGAAGGGAATCAGGGAGGTGAGGGCAAGATGGAGTAGGTCAGTAAGGTCCGGTTAACACGTTCAGAATAAAAGGAGGTAGGAAATGAAAGGTTCAGGTTGGCTGAAGGCATTGGATCCACGTGTTCTTGGTAAGTCGGTGTTACCCATCGTAGTTGTGGCTGTGGTTGTCGCCGGCATAGTTAGTGGGCTTGTCGTGGCACTGGGTAAGCCCTCTGACTATGCACTTCCACCTTCCTTAGTCGCTGAGGAAGCGAAGGCATTTAGCAACACAAACACGGTCTCAATTACTCTCCGGAACCCCAGCCGCAGTGCGGTCAATGTGGATAAAGCTTCTATTGTCACTGTGCGACGGATATCTTATGTTAGCTCTATCGCAACTGACAATGTTGACGTGGTCTGCAACATTGACGCTCCGACAACGACGATTGAGACATACCCCTGGACTCCCTTCCCCTATACATACACCGTACCTGGGGAGTTCCCGGGTGAGTTGGTTTCCGATGTGCAATCAGTCCTCGGTAAGTGCTGCCCAGATTGCCACGGATGCGTCCTCAACACAGTGGTGAGCAAGAAGCAGGTTCCTTGGAGTCTAATCTACAATACGATTAATGTGCTTGGCACCTGGGCTCACAAGCACGGAGTAGAGGTGCATGACCTCGTGGCTGATGTCGACTGGGATAATGTCAGTGTTGTGGACGATGTGACTGCAGAGACAAGTGAAGCCTGCTTTGAGGTCGAAGCTGTGTATGATGCTCACCGTGTAGCCTTTAGCCCTAATGAAAGGAAGACCATTGAAATTCGTCTACCCTCGGATTGGCTCTGGGGCTGTAAGATTGACTTGATTAGAGGGGACTATGTCAAGGTATCATTATATAATGAGAAAGGTATGTGTCTGGCGGAAACCTTAATCCTTGTGGAGTAAGAGCATCGTCAAGTTCTATGGTTGCCGGCGTCTTCATCAGCCTCTCTGTGCTGCATAGGATTGCTTCCATCTTGTTGAAGGGGTTCCTGCTTGCAGCCAACCAGCAGTGATTGCTATGACTAAGCAAAGTAGCTAAAAGTTCAGCGGCTTGCCAGGTCGACAATGGTGACCCCAGCTCCACCCTCTCCCCAGCCACCAAGGCGAAAAGATTTGACCAAAGGATGCCTCTTTAGTGTATCATGGACTGCTTGGCGCATCGCGCCTGTGCCTTTGCCGTGGACAATACGCACCGAGATTAGCCCTGCCATAAAGGCAGCATTTAGGTAATGGTCAAGTTTGGGTAGGGCTTCATCCAGAGTAAGACGTCTTAGATGTAATTCTGGGCTTAAACTTTCAGGATAACGGTTCAAATTCTATCCTTAAGACTCTTTTGGTGGCTTCGGTAACCTTTGCTCGGTCATCAATGCGCCAGCCAACGAGCCACAAGATCTGCTCTGGGGAACAAACCAGCGGCACTCGCTCCCGCCAGGAACGCGGAATCTTGGCATCTACCATGAAATCTTGGAGTTTTTTGAGTTCTTTCATTCCTAAAGGCTGGAATCTATCTCCAGGCTGACGCCTCCGCACCAGAAGCTTCTTGCCAACTTTACTTAAGTCAAAATAAGCTACGAAGCTGTTATTTCTGACTGGTGCCGTTTCGCTAACAATACTCGTTACCACCCGCCAGCCAGGCAAAATCGTCTCTCCGGGAATGTTAAGTTCATACTCTTGCCTCAGGGGTGGTAGGTGACAAGCTGGTCTTCCACTCAATTTTAGAATCAAGTTACCATAGTCAATAGCTGAAACCACTCCGTGAGGTAAATTTAAGGTCTTGCCAGCAGGCTTCTTCATTAAGTTTAATATGGCTTCAATATGCTCGGCTTCTATGTCTTTAAGTCCACCCAATAGCTGAGATATAGCTGACCTGACCAATTGTCTTTGCAAGGCTCGAGGCAGAGCTATCATCTGGTCTTTATCTAAATAGAAGCTGTCTCCTTCCTGCCTCGCTATGCCAGCCCATAGTTGCCAAGCCTGTTTCTCAGCAAAGGAAAGCTCATCAGTAGCAATTTCGGATAAGCGACATGAAGCTTCATCAAAATTAGGGTTGTACTTTCTGAGCAAAGGCAGTAGCTCAAGACGGATGCGGTTGCGCAAAGGAGATAGGGACTGGTTAGAAGAGTCGGTTCGGGGCATGAGCTGGTGCTTGTGGCAGTAACTTGTGGTTTCCTGTCGGGTAATCGTTAGTAGTGGACGGACTATCTGCAACCTTTCTCCCGTCTCGGTAGTCATTTCTGAATGAGGCTGGAGACCTCGTAATCCGGTGAGCCCTGTCCCGCGAATTAAGTGCATCAAAATGGTCTCAACATGGTCATCTCGGGTATGCCCTACAGCTACTCGCTTTGCCCCAGCCTCTTTTGCTACTCGAGCCAAGAAACTATAGCGCACCTCCCGAGCTGCCTCCTCCAGACTGCAACGCTTTTTGGCTTGATAACCTTTAACATTGTAACCTTCTACAGTTACAGGCAGGTTCAGTCGTCGAGCTAAATCAGAAACATATTCAGCATCAGCTTTAGATTCAGCACCACGGAGCTGATGATTGAGATGGGCTACGTGAAGCCTGACACCCAGTTCTTCTTGCCGCTGGCTGAGGATATGGAGTAAGCAGACCGAATCGGCACCACCTGAGACCGCAACCACCACTACCCCCGCAGGAGTTAACTCGTGCTCTTTGATGAAGGAGGTGACTTCCTGTTCCAGGGCTGTCTTCTGAGTCAAGTTTTTCTTAACCATTAGTTTGCTTCACTGCGTTCGCAACTTCGGCTTCGCTGTTCCTTCACTGCGTTCAAGGCTTCGACTTATAGCGAGAAGACAGGCGTTAGAATCACCTTTGGTTCAAATGGCAGGTATCATTGAATACTACCAGACGGGCTCTCTTGTCCTCAAAATCCAGAATGCTCACGCTCCCAGCACTAACTCTTAACCGTCTTAGGTGGGAGATGGGTAAGTCCAAAGCTCTGCAAATAATTGTCAAAATGACAAAATAATGGCTGACTACTACCGTTGCCCCGTCACGGTGCCTATCCATAATATCTTCTATGACTGCCCAAGCTCTGTCAGCCAGGTCAAACAAACTTTCACCACCGGGCAATTTTGCTGCCCCATTCCCTTGCTGCCAGTCCAGCAAAAACTGGTCAAAGGCGCGGTCAAAACTGGCTAAAGGCATGCCCTCGAGCTCACCGACTCTTATTTCTCGCAAATCAGGCAGAACGGTTACCTCTACCGGATGGTATTGGCTAATGGCTGTAGCCGTGTCTAAGGCTCGTTTCAATGGGCTGGAATAAATAGCACCAATATTCTTTTCTTTTAATAACTGGGCTAAACTTTTAGCTTGTTCCCTCCCAGTTGCATTCAATTCGGTATCACTACCGCCACCCTGGATGATGCGTTGCTGATTCCAGTCAGTGACGCCATGTCTTACCAGAATAATTGTCATCAATAGTTACCTCGCTGAGTTTTCAGTTGAGTAATGACGAGCCAGAGCCACCCTTTTAGTATATGGTGGATGGTCATAAAATAAAAGCTCCACCCATCGGCTGGGTTGTGCCTCGTTAAGGTTCTGGTCAGTAAGCTTAGTCATGGTAGTGATGAAGGCTTGAAGGTTCTTGGTTAACTCTAAAGCCTTTTTGTCGGCTGCTGACTCCAGATGACGACTTACTATGTTAGCTATAGGTGTCAATATAATCCCGGCTGTGGCTAAAACTAATAGCAGTAAAGGCAAAGTAGCTACATCGTCCATGCCACGGAAAGGGAAAAGCCCCAAGCTGGCTTTAAGGGCTAAGTGAGTACTGAGGAATACCAGGACAAAAGTAACTCCCTGGACTACCACTAGTTTAGGAAGGTCTTTATGTATATGGTGTGCCAGTTCATGAGCCAGCACCACCTCAATCTCTGCTGGTGAATATTGGTTTAAAAGAGTGTCACTGAGGATGATCCGTTTGGTGTTACCCAGCCCAGCTAACATAGCATTAGCTTCAGTGCTCTTGGTGCTTAAGTCCATGGTGAGCACATCGTGAACTCGAGTTTGAGCCTGCTCCGCCAGATTTACCAGTTTTTGTTTGAGTTCATTATCCTCCAGTGGTCTGAGCTTAAAGAAGAGCGGTAATAACAAATTGGGTGTCAGCCAGGTCAGAAGTAAGCTCAAAACGAAGGTGAAAATAGCCGTTGTAAGCCACCACCAGTCAGGCAGACGTCCCAGTAACCAGTAGACAAGTATCACGAGCCCGATACCCAGTGACAAGCTCAATATCAAGGCTTTAGCCACGTCTTTCAGCCAGTCTCTTAATGTCTGGACTGACAGACCGTAATGTCGAGGCAGAGCTAAACCTTGATAATAGCTTAGAGGTGATGTCACTATACCATAGCCAAAAGTCAGAATTAGAAAATAGATGGTAGCTGCCCAGGGCTGGGACAGGGTTAAGTATTGGCTAAGTTCAACCGATAAGCCACCAAAAACCAGCACCAAAAGCAATACCCCTGCCAGACCTACCTCAATAAAAAAGAGGCGGCGCGTAGTTTTGGCGTATTCCTTGGCTTTTTCCTGACGTGTCGGGTCAGGTTGAGTTGCTGCTGAGTCTATCAATCGTGTCTCCAAGAGTGGGAATGGTTAGTAGTGCCTACCCCAAAATCAGTTTAGTACGGTGGATAGTCTTTGGGTATTGCTGAAATCCTAAAGCGGCTGTTACTTGTTCTGGTCTTCCGGAACCTTGGCTGTCACAGCGCAGCCTCATCCCCAAGACACACTGGGAATCCTGATAGCTGATGAGCCACAAATCATCTATCAGAGTCCGCAAATCATAATAGCGGGTTTCAGCATCTCGCTGATGATGCCACGGCAATTCCTTGGCTGAGAGTAGAGAGCTTATGGTTTGCTCTATTTCTTGCCTAGTTCTTTCCGATTCCATTTCCACACGGTACTCGGCAAGGCGAACTTGAGACTGGAGAGAGGGGACATTTAGTCCTATCATCCAGACATCACTGATACTGATGCCAGTAGGAAGCTGTCGTTTCGCCAAAGTCGAAAAGGAATTTGGTGCCAGCCACCGGGTTAGCCAGACATCCATCAATTCAGCTTCACTGGTGACCCCTATAGGTAAGGGTGCGGCTAAACAAAGGCGAGGATGAGGGGTGAAGCCTTCAGAATAAGCTAACGGGACTTCCGCCCGTCGTAGCGCTCTCTCCCATAACCGTATCAGGTCCAGATGGGATAGAAACTTAACCTCCTCTCCCCTGTTGAATCTGAGGCGTAGTCGTTGCATCTCCCTCCCGAGCTATCAAGATTTTCTCTATTTTCATTCCCCTCATCTCAGTTATGATCAGCTTCAAATTCTTGTACTTAAACTGCTCTCCCTGCTTGGGAATATGACCTAAATGGAAAAGGACGAAGCCCGCAACGGTCTCATAGTCACCCGTCGGCAGTTCTATACCCAGTTCTTCATTAACTTCCTCAACTCTAAGCCCACCATCAACCTCAAAGGTATTAGCATCTATGGTTATAAACTCTTTCCCGGTTCCAGCTAATTCGTCACCGATACTTCCCACGATTTCTTCCGCCAACTGCTCCAGAGTAATTATCCCAGCTATCCCACCGAATTCGTCAACAATCAATGCCAGATAGTAGTGGTTATCTCTCATCTCCCCTAAAAGTTCCCCCAAACGTTTGGTCTCAGGCACGAAATAAGCTGGGCGCACCAAACTGTCAATAACCTCTTCTTTGCTGAGGGAATTACTGGCTTCAGCCATAAGAACATCTTTGATAGACAAGACACCAACCACATTGTCAGTGCTTTCTTTATAAACCGGGAAGCGGGAATGGGGTTGGTTGCGGTAAATATTCAGAAAATCATTTAACCTTGTCCCAACTTCTACCCAGGTAATCTCTGTACGTGGTGTCATTACCTCCCGTACCGGACGGTCGCCAAATTCAAAGACCTTGTGCACCATTTCGGCTTCAGCTTCTTCCACCACCCCCTCCGCTTCACCAACGCTAATAGCCGTTAGAATCTCAGCTTCAGTTAGCAGTGGTTTTTCCTTTGATATTCCTCTGCCTAATTTGGTGAATACCAATCCAATCCAGCCGAGTATATAGGTGAAGGGATAGAGTAGAATAGAGACGAATTGTATAGGTCGGGCAAAGGTCAGGGCTATACTTTCGCCGTAGCGAGCACCAATGCTTTTGGGGACAACTTCGGCGAAGACTAAAGTTATCACCGTGATAATGATAATACCCAGAGCTGCGCCCCAATTTTCGCCCCAGAGAGACACGGCTATAATCGTCCCCAGGGCAGCTACTGCTGTCTCGAAGAAGTTTATGCCCAGAAGGACAGTAGACAGGAATCTTTCCGGGTGTTCTACAAGCTTGGCTACTCTCCAGGCATTGGGGTGATTAGTGTGGACTAAGTGCTTCAGCCTAAGCTTCTGCAAGCTAATAAAAGCGGTCTCAGCACCACAAAAGAAAGCTGCCAGTCCTAAACAGACAAGGAATAATATTAAGTATGTACTGTTAACTTCTTCCATAAACTGCCCGACCATTTCTGGTCAGGCTATCTACCACCATGATACATAATATCATCGGCTATCTCAGCTGTCAAAGCAAAGGAAATATATTGGTTGGACACAATGTTAGGTCGTGCAATAGCGTTGAGCTTGACAAAGCGCTCTCAGCAACTTATGGTATCTATTGTTCATCTGTGGCAATGTCGCTAAGTGCACAGGTTAGAATCTGATAGAATGTAGCTTGAAGCGGTGAAATGGGGTATGATTAATTGAACCCATTTTATGAGAAAGGAGAAAGTGATTTATGAGAGCAGCGAACTCGTGCCGAACAGTAAGTATTATTCTGGTTCTAATGACACTTCTTTTAGCCTCATGCGCCGGTACAGCGCCCAAGCATAAGACTTACTCGGCACCACCACCGATGACAATTGATACCGGCAAGCAATACACTGCCACCATTGAGACTGAAAAAGGGGACTTAGTGCTGGAGCTGTTTGCCAAGGATGTACCGGTTACCGTCAACAACTTTGTATTCCTCGCCCGTGAGGGATTCTACGATGGTACTACATTTCATCGCGTTGTTCCTGGCTTTGTGGTTCAGGGAGGGGACCCAACTGGAACTGGGACTGGCACTCCTGGCTACGCCTTTGCTGACGAATTTACGGAGCATACCCATGTTGCTGGTGCCCTATCGATGGCTAATTCGGGTCCAAATACCAATGGCTGCCAGTTTTTCATTACTTACAGTCCGCAACACCACCTTGACGGTAAGCATTCCGTATTTGGTCAGCTAACAGGTGGAAGGGATGTCCTCGACAGGATTGAGCAGGGAGATACTGTAATACGAATAACCATAGAAGAAACATGACTGAGCTTGGCTGGATTAGCGTGCTCAGCCTGAGCTTCTATAAGCCGATAAAAGCGGTCTCTGCTCCACAAAAGAAAGCAGCCAGTGCCAGGCAGACAGGGAATAATATCAAGTATGTACTCTCAGTATCTCCTTCCGGTTGTCTATGATGTCATGCGTCAGCATGACCGCTTTCCTTTTGGGGGTGCCACATATTCCACCTTTGCCTCTCTTACTACCTGCTCCCGGAAATAACGGCTGAGGTCTCTGGGTGTACGCAAGTCAACTTTGTGATTTATCAGACGGGACAGCTCGTTTTCCATAGCAACTATGCTGAACCCTGGAACATGGCTCGGCTCGAACTCCACTAACACATCAATATCGCTGTCGGGACGGAAGTCTGGTCTTAGTACCGAGCCGAAGAGCGCCAGCCTTTTGATATGATGTTTGCGGCAGAAATTAGCCAGCCGCCGATGAGATACGGCGAAACGGGTCGAGACTGGCGATGTTGTTTTAACGGAGTTTTCCAGCTGGGGCGCAATTTGTGCCGTAGAAGCGACTATGATTTTCAATTCCCTAAATACCGGTGAGTCCGTATTAGCCTGATAGTATACCTGCCGACCATGTATGGTGCGGCGGATAATCCCGGCATCAGTAAGCTGTTTCAGTTCTCTTTGCACTGCCCCTAAGCTGGTACCGGTCGCCCTGGCAATCTGGCGCAGGTAAAACGCTGACTCAGCATGGTTGTAGAGTAGAGACAGTACTGCCCGACGGGTCTTGCCGAAGAGAGTTGTAGAAAAGTTGTTATTCTCAGTTGATGTACTCATTTTGAGTACGATTATAGCTCTTTAAGTTACAACTGTCAATGGTATTTAGCCTTTTCTATCCAGACTGCTGGCTTTCTGCAGGCGCGCCTCTACAAGATTGATAACCGATTTATGAGAGCAGCGAACTCATTCCGAACAGCAGGCATTGTCCTGATTCTATTGACACTGAATCGCCCGACCATTCCTGGACAGGCTATTTACCACCGTGATACATATCATCGCTATCTGAGCTGCCAGAACGAATGGATTTGTCTTGGCTGCAGACAACGCTATTTCGTTTAGCGAGTATGTTATGAACAAAGAGCGCATATTATTTATGGTGACAATTTACTCCCAAGTTGTGAAAGAAAATCGTCATTCCAATTAAGTAGGATTTGCCAATTGTTCTTTAAGGGCTGCAGCTTGCCTTTGCTAACAGAGTTTCCCCATCTCTCAATATACTGAGTGGGAACGAGGTATAGGTCAAGTGTGGATTGGTCAACGCCGATAATCAAGTCATTGTGTTTTTGGGTATATTTGTAGCCTTTCACCTGGGGCAAATAAATGCGGTCTACCCCTGCTCTGACGCCCCCGGTGAACCTTAAGCTTTGTTTTATTGTTCGAACTTGAGCTCTTATTAGCGCGATTTTCTCTTTGTCATGCCTAAAATTTTCGTACGCTGGGATAATGAGATCAAAGGTTCCACCCCGAACCGTTATAACGGAGACGAAAAATCCAAGACGCATTAAAAGGCCTGTAACGAGATACTGGTGAGCCTCCCCCAACAATGCTGCAAAGGCTCCCTTGTTTCGCTTGGTTACGTTTAATTGTGAAAAAGCTCGTGGCAAGCTCTTGCCCATAGATTGTCCCTCCTGTGAATGTCAAAATTATCTGCTTAGAACCACCAAGCTTTCGGTCCGCATCCGTTGGTCTTTCAAGCCCGTGGCCGGATTATTGTGGTAAAAAAACATCTGTCGCGCTACAATAGTGTCTCGCAGCGTGACTTCATGGGACCAGCCTAATGCGCTGAAATGTTCTGTAAAGATGCGGTCAATAGGCACAGGGCGACCTCGAACAGTCGCCGGGCCTACAAAAAGGAACAAGTAAGAGCTCACTTTTTCCTGCAAGCGAGTCAACGCTCCTAGCACTCCCCAAAAGTATCTATCAAAGGTCATCCGTAGACGAGGCTCCTCTATCTGCTTCGTCCACTGAAGATAGGTATCAGACTTAATGGAACAAGGTGGCACAGCCCTGTAGGGGATCTCTTTCTTGCTCAGTTCCTTGACCATAGCTTCAGAGTAGCCTAGCCAAAATAGGTCCATCTTGGCTTGGCGAATATACTCCTGTGCTTGTAAGTAGGGTGGAGAAGTAATGAGCATGTTTCTTTCCTCAACTAAATCCATACATAAGGTGTCTGCACCACCCTTGACGATGGACCTTACAGATTTAGGTGAAAGTTTCCAGTATTCTTTGGCTCCCCTTAGGATACTGCTTATATTTTCTTCCAGCTTTCCATGAAACAAATCGTGCCAATTCCCAGCTAGTAGCGAGCCAATCCGGCCTTCAGACTTTGGTGACCTGGAGAGCTTCTGACGCTGCATATCATCGTATGAGAAGTAACGAGTAGCTCTAAGCAAGGGTATTACTAAAAGAAGTTTGAGCCACGGCTCCTCTACAGAATGATAAAAGCCCCACACTTTGAATAGCAGAGGGAGGAATTCCTCAGGGAACCAATAGGTGAGATTAGACCATTGAGGGATAAACTGTGCGTGGCAAGTGTTCATCTGAGATAATAGCCTGTTCGTATCAACTTCTTTTGGTTGTATGGTGGCAACCCCATGCAAGATTTCTAAGAGAGGGTTGAGGTCCCAGAGTTCATAGTCGTAGCCGTAAATTTTTGAAACTACACCTGTCGTCCCATAACCAGCGAAGGGGTCAAAAATGGTCATTCCAGGACGTGCATATTCGCCCAAGACATAAGCAATCACCTGAGGGATAAACTTAGCGGGATACCGATAGAGCGCAAAAGTAGCATGAGTTGTAGAAGGAATCCCCTTTACTAGCCTACGGAAGCTTACTTCCTTTTCTTTTCTCTCTTCGACTAAAAAGGACTTCTGGATTCCTATGCTCTCCCTCACTATTTCCACACCAAAATGATAAGTTTCAGCCTACTGATTGTCAATAGCTTCCGGGCTCATTTTCAATACGTTTAAACCAAGAGACTGCACAAACCGTCAAAATATTCGGGTTTTTCGCTGATAGACTACTTCAAGCACCATCCACCTCCCCCGTCACCAATAAGCCGGCGAGTACAAGTATAAAGACTATCCATCCGCACTCAACGGCAGTGCCTAGACTGCCCGGACTGATGTTGACTTTAAGATGAGTGCCCTAAGACGGGCCTAAACCCTTGACAACTTTTCTTCGTTTTATTACAATGTTAATCAACTTAGTCAACATTAATGAGGGACTGATGATGAACAAGGTAATTTATTTAGACCATGCGGCGACGACGCCGGTGTATCCTAAGGTCTTGGAGGCTATGCTGCCGTATTTCTCAGAGAAATATGGGAATCCGTCAACCATATATGGTTTGGGGCAGCAAGCCCGCCAAGCTATTGATGAAGCTCGGAGAGGAGTGGCGGATGTCCTTGTCTGCGCCCCCCAGGAGATTATCTTTACCAGCGGTGCTACAGAGTCCATTGACATAGCCTTAAAGGGAGTGGCTTTGGCTAACCAGGGTCAAGGAAACCACATCATAACTTCATCAGTAGAGCACAAGGCTGTCCTGTCAACCTGTCATTTCTTGGAAAAATTTGGTTTTGAAGTGACTTATGTGCCTGTGGACGAGTATGGTGTCGTCAATCCTGAAGATTTAAGCAGAGCAATCAATGAAAAGACTATTTTGGTCAGCATTATGCTGGCTAACAACGAGGTGGGCACTTTAGAACCAGTAGCTGATATTGCCCGCCTTATTAAAGAAAAGAGCAAGCAATTAAAGAGAAAGATTTTCTTCCATACTGATGCTGTCCAAGGCACTCTTTGGTTTGACTTAAATGTCGACCGTCTCGGAGTGGACATGCTCAGCCTGTCCGCTCACAAGGTGTATGGTCCTAAAGGGGTTGGAGTTCTCTACTTAAGAAAGGGCACTCCCTTTCTGCCGCAACAAAAAGGCGGCGGTCAGGAGAGAAACCTGCGGGGTGGGACGGAGAATGTCCCCGGCATTGTGGGGATGGCGGCTGCTTTGAAGTTAGCTGTCGAGAACCGAGAAGCAAATAGCAGCTATTGCCAGGGATGGCGGGATTATTTCATTGAAGGAGTCAAATCAAAGATTAGCGATGTTTCCCTGACCGGTCACCCTAAGCTCCGCTTGCCTAATCATGCGAGCTTCTGTTTTCAGCATATTGAAGGAGAAGCTATTCTTCTTCATCTTGACTTTGCCAATATAGCTGCTTCCAGCGGCAGTGCCTGTTCTTCAGGTTCCCTTGAGCCATCCCATGTCCTATCGGCTATGGGCATAAGTCCGGAGACGGCTCACGGTAGCGTCCGTTTCACATTTGGTCCAGAAAACACGAAAGAGGAAATTGACTATGTGCTGTCTGTCTTGTCCGAGATTGTAGACAGACTGAGAGCGATATCGCCGTTTTCCCCGAGTAAGAAAGTGTAAGGAGGATTAGGGAATGAAGCTATCGACACGAGGTAGATATGGGGTCAGAGCCTTGCTGGAGTTGGCTCTTCACTATGGTGAAGGTCCGGTGCTCATTAAAGACATTGCTGCAAGTCAGGAAATTTCCCAGCATTATCTTGAACAGATAGTCATAGCGCTCAAAGCCTCTGGACTGGTCAAGAGCATCCGCGGTGCTAAAGGTGGTATTGCTTTAGCTAAACTACCTTCACAGATAAGACTCGACGAGGCTCTTCAAGTCTTGGAAGGCTCTACAGCTCCGGTGGAATGTGTTGACAATGCCAGGGCATGCTCTCGTTCCTCTTTTTGTGTTACTCGGGATGTCTGGAATGAACTGAAGAAGGCAATGAATGGAGTTCTGGAGTCTATGACCTTGCAAGATTTGGTTGAGCGACAAAGGAGAAAGGAAAAGGTGGAGGCAGTAATGTATAACATATAAATTTTCAGATTCAAACCTTAATGTAGCTTACAGGCGATAATCTACAAAATCACAACAAGAAAGGGGGACAAAAATATGGTTCTCACAAGGCGTTATGTAGCAATAATCTTATTTGTTTTAGCAGTGGTGAGCTTAGCCATGGGTATCGTCTTTATTCAGCAGAGTGTCGCTAAGGTCAACATGGTCAAACAGTTAGCTCACACCGAAAGGGTGACCCTTGGTATCCCGGAGGATCAGGCAGCAAAAGGCGAAATGGTTGATTCCTATGAAGAAATGTTAACTGCTGGCAACACTATCAGGACGCATCGCCAGAATATTGCCTTGACCTATTCTGAGCTGCTGGCGGGAGGACGGTTTGACCCGACTAATCCCAAGCATTTGAGCTATGCCCAGGCAATAAACTTAGAGAACTATTTGTATCTTGGAAGTTTATCCTTTGGTCTCACTCAGGTGGTTCTTGCTATTGGCGTCTTCATGATAATCGTAGCCATTGCTTTTGGTGTGACTGGAATAGCGTTGCTCGGTTTAGCCCCGGGAACGTCCCGCACAACCTAAGCTGGGAATTCAATCGTCAGTTTCTCAAGCAACTCTATAATTGAGGAGGCAATGGTAGCTAAGTTATCAAATAGAAGTTTTGGTAAGATTGGGCTCTTTGCTGCAAGTGATTTTCAAGATGGATTGAAAAAAATAGTGGTGTGATAGCCATACAGAGGAGGGAAAACCTGAATCATGATTGACAGGTATTCAAGACAGACCCTTTTCCCTGGCATAGGTGAAAAAGGGCAAATTAAGTTAGGTAATAGTTGTGTGGTAATTGTTGGATGTGGAGCCCTGGGAACAATTATTGCCACTTCTTTGGTGCGTGCTGGGGTAGGGAAGGTCAAGATTATCGATAGAGATTTTATCGAGTATCACAACCTGCAACGGCAAGTCCTTTTTGATGAAGATGATATAAAGAATGAGTTACCAAAGGCGGTAGCTGCGGAGCGGCATCTGAAAAGAGTGAATTCATCGATTGAAATTGAAGGGATAGTCGCTGATGTGAATCATACGAATGTTGAAAGGCTTGTCAGTGGCGCAGACCTAATCATGGATGGGCTGGACAACTTTGAAACTCGTTTTCTTATGAATGATGTCTCCCTGAAACATAAAATCCCGTGGATTTATGGTGGGGCAATCTCTTCTTATGGAATGACTATGAACATTATTCCTGGTAAGACCCCTTGCCTCCGATGTCTGATGGGTAATCCACCCAGGGGGATAGCAATTCCTACCTGCGACACAGCGGGGGTAATCAGCCCAGCCCCATTCATCATCGGCTCTCTCCAATCTGTTGAGGCGATAAAAATACTGGTTGGAGCTGAGGAAATCAATCAGGAGCTAATAGTTATTGATGTGTGGGAAGGAAAATTTCATCGTGTGAGGATAAGGGCTCGGGAAGACTGCCCAGCCTGCAATGGAAAATATGAATTCTTGGAAGGTAAATCTGAATTAAAAGTTACTTCGCTTTGTGGTCAGAATGCGGTGCAGGTTCTAAATCCTAATGCCGGAAATGTTTCCTTACCAGAGCTGGCAGTGCGCCTCATGCCTGTGGGGCAAGTTACCTATAACGAATTTACGCTAAGGTTCACAACTGATAGCTATGAAATGGTCATTTTCCCGGACGGTCGGGCAATCGTTAAAAATACTAACGATGAATCGCTGGCAAGAGGACTTTATGCCAAATTTGTTGGGGTGTAATAAAGTGTCATGATTTACTTAGATAATGCAGCCACATCTTGGCCTAAGCCAGAAAGTGTTCATAAAGCGATGGACGAATTCCTCAGAAAAAAGGCAGGTAACCCGGGTCGCGGTAGCCACAGTATGGCTATGGCTGCTCAAGAAGTAATTGAAGAAACGAGGCTGCTTATTACACGTCTTATTAACGCTCCAGAGAAAGAGCAAATTATATTCACTTTAAATTGCACAGATGCCTTGAACCTGGGTCTTAAAGGATTACTCAGACCGGGTGACCAGGTGATTACGAGTTGTATGGAACACAATTCCGTAGTCCGTCCTTTAAGAAAACTTGAGCAACAAGGCGTTAAAATCACCAGATTACCACCGTCTCCGGAGAAAGGCTTCATTTCTCCTCGAGACCTTCAAAAGGCGATAATTAAAGAGACGAAACTGGTGGTGGTGATTCATGCCTCGAACGTGAATGGGGTTATTCAACCCATCGAAGAATACGGGGAGATAGCTCGCAAGCACGGGCTAATTCTTATGGTAGATGCTGCCCAGACCGCTGGCAATTATCCTATTGATGTCCAAGCGAGCAATATTGATTTACTTGCTTTTTCCGGGCATAAGGGCTTACTGGGTCCTCCGGGCACGGGGGTGCTTTATGTGGGCGAACGCGTCAACTTAGACTCATTGCGTGAGGGTGGCACCGGCTCCTATTCAGAACTAGAAGAACAACCGTTGGCTTTGCCTTATAGATATGAGAGTGGAACGTTAAATAGTGTGGGCATTGGTGGACTTGGTGCTGGAGTGAAATATATCTTCAGTGAAGATTTGGAGAGGATTCATAGGTATGAGCAGTATTTGACAGAAAGGCTAATTGAAGGTTTATCCGACATACCTGGGTTAACCCTCTACAAGGCTGAAGACCTCTCTAAGCAGGCACCTATCATTTCCTTCAATATTGAAGGAAATGAGCCAGGGGAGGTGGGAGCCATTCTTGACCAAGCGTTTGATATTAAGGTGAGGACAGGGCTTCACTGTGCCCCGGCAGCCCATAAGACTTTAGGTACATATCCATTAGGCACCATACGTCTAAGCCCCGGATATTTTAATACTGTGGAGGATATTAGCCTGACGCTTGAGGCTTTAGAGAAGATTGCAGGAGCGACCACTCGTAAGTTAGCAGCTCAAGTAAAATCAAAAAACGGGACGGTGATTGGTTAATGAAGATTACCTCGTTTTTGCTGAAGGAGGACTGGAATGGCAAAGATAGATATGCTCTGCACATTCAGCCACAGGTTGTGTGACGAGTGTCCGCTCTACAGGGGTAGGCATTACTACCTATGTTTCAATGAGAAATATAGGGGCTACATTGGCGAGCCGAAGGAGCATGCTAAATCTGATGTTGCTAAACATTCTGTTGACTTCCGGGCTTTGGGGAAGCTTGTGGAGCCATGGGCGGGTTGTCAACCGAAAACTGAACCAAAGGTTAAGCTAAAAGTTATTGATATGGAAAGCGGGAAAGTAAGAGTTTGCCCACTTGAAGAAGCTAAAACATGGGAATGGAACAACCCAGAACTAATGAGAGTGGTTGATGGTTTCCAAGTCACCAGCTGGGATAAGCTGGTGGAACTCTCGGATTACAAGGCAGAAAAGGGCTACCAAGAAGTAGAGGTTTATGAAGCCCCACGTTTCATGTTGTTAGGAGGAGGATAAACTTAAGACAGCTAAAACCCAATAAAGTAGACATCTTTGATTTACTTAATAATAACAGTCGTATTTAAAGGAGGCACGTAATGAAAGGGACAAATTGGCAAGAGATAACTCAAAACGTGGAGAAGCTTAAGTATAAGACGATAGAGCTACCAAAAATAACCAGAGGGATAGCCAGCGACTCTACCGAGCTAATTGGGAATACACCCTTGGTTAGGCTGAATCGAATAACAGAGGGCGTGAAGGCAGAGGTGCTGGCTAAACTTGAGTCCTTTAACCCTTTAGGGAGTGTTAAGGACAGAATTGGGGCATCAATGATTCTTGATGCTGAGGAGAGAGGGCTTATCAACAAGGATACGGTTATTGTTGAGCCTACGAGCGGTAATACTGGCATTGCCCTGGCTTTTGTCTGTGCCGCCAGAGGTTACGGGCTTATCCTCACCATGCCGGATACTATGTCTATGGAAAGAAGGCAGCTCCTATCCATTTTTGGTGCTGAGCTGGTACTGACTCCTGGGGTGGAGGGTATGCCTGGAGCAGTACGAAAGGCTGAAGAAATAGTGGCTCAAACCCCGAATTCATGGATGCCTCAGCAGTTTAAGAACCCAGCCAATCCGGAGATACACCGGCTGACGACCGCTGAAGAAATCTGGCGGGACACCGATGGTAGGGTGGACATTCTGGTCTCTGGTGTGGGCACTGGTGGCACAATTACCGGGGTAGCTGAAGTGATTAAGAAGCGAAAGCCCAAGTTTAAAGCAATTGCTGTTGAGCCTGCTGCCTCTCCGGTTCTTTCCGGTGGGCAACCAGGGTCCCACAAGATTCAGGGCATTGGGGCTGGGTTTGTCCCGGAAGTTTTGCGTTTGGATTTAGTTGACGAAGTCATTAGGGTTACCAATGAAGATGCTGGAGTAATGGCGAGAAGGCTAGCCAAAGAGGAGGGGATTTTAGCTGGCATATCCTCGGGTGCTGCCATCTGGGCGGCACTTGAAGTAGGCAAAAGACCAGAAAATGAAGGAAAGCTTATAGTGGCGGTCTTGCCCGATACTGGTGAGCGCTATCTCTCTACTTGGCTTTTTCAGGAGCTGTATCAGCCACCATCGGGTGTATAAAAGGTGAAAAAGATTAACTTGTTTAAGACCTGAATAAAATTTTGACTGTGAAATTCATCAAAATCCTGTGCAATTTTCACATCATATTCACACTAACCTGTTATTTTATGCGGTAGGAGCGAAAAAAACTAAAAAAGGATAATCAAGCTTGTTTAGGACTTTAAGAGAAGACATTCAAACGGTATTTGCTAAGGACCCGGCGGCGCGGAGTGTACTTGAAGTTATCTTTTGCTATCCAGGGTTACATGCCCTGTGGCTTCACCGACTGTCGTATTTCCTTTGGCGGCATAAGCTCCGGTTTGTAGCTCGGCTATTGTCACACACTAACCGCTTCCTGACTGGCATTGAAATCCATCCTGGAGCCAAAATCGGTAGGCGTTTGTTTATAGACCACGGTGCCGGGGTAGTTATTGGAGAGACGGCTGAGATAGGTCACAATGTTTTGATGTATCAAGGGGTTGTCTTGGGTGGAACTAGTCTTAAGAAGGAGAAGCGCCATCCTACAATTGGCAACAATGTGGTAATGGGGACTGGGGCAGTAGCTTTGGGTGCTATCACCATAGGAGATGGAGCCCGAGTTGGTGCAGGTTCGGTGGTAATAAAATCAGTTCCCCCTGGCGCTACCGTAGTGGGTATCCCGGGAAGGGTCGTGGAAGATCGCCATAGACCACTTCCTGACTTAGAGCATGGGAAGTTGCCTGATCCGCTAGCAGAAGCTATAAGAATTGTTTTAACGGAACAAGAGAAAATTCAGAAGCGTCTGAAGACGCTTGAATCCTTACTCGGAGTAGTTGCTCACCCAGGTGAATCAGTAGAAGTAAGGGAAAAATTGAGAGAGTTTAGCCAAGGGGAAGGAATATGAGTTGTAGGACAATGTTGCCAAGGGGCGAAATGATGAGAAAGTTGTCTGAGCTTAAAGTTTTGATCAAGGGTGGTGGAGAAATAGCCAGCGGCATAGCTCATAGGTTACATCGTAGTCAAATCGGTGTTTGCCTCACAGAGGTAGCCAATCCCCTGGCGGTAAGCCGTGGCACTACTTTTTCGGAAGCAGTCTTTGATGGGGTAAAAACTATCGAAAGAGTGGCTGCAGAACTCGTGCCTACCTCACCAGAGGAAATTGAGAAGGTCTGGCAAAAAGGGAATATACCTATAGTAATAGACCCTGAAGCGTCTATAAAAGACAAGATAAAGCCTGATGTACTGGTTGATGCCACTATGGCTAAGCGAAATATCGGGACCAAGATGACTGATGCTCCTTTAGTGATTGGTGTGGGACCGGGTTTTTATGCTGGTAGAGATGTGCATATTGTGGTGGAGACCAATCACAGCAAGAACCTTGGCAAGGTGATACTTGAGGGTGAGGCTGAAAAGAATACGGGAGCGCCGGTAGCTATAAGTGGGCTTACTAAAGAAAGGGTAGTCTGGGCACCAAAGGCAGGTATTTTTACCACAGACAGAGAGATTGGAGACTCGGTAGCTGTCCGTGAGGTTGTAGGATGGGTTGGCGACCAACCTCTGGAAGCACCGATAAGTGGCATATTGCGTGGTCTTTTGAGAAATGGAGTGGGAGTATCCGAGGGCACCAAACTTATTGAAATTGACCCCGTAAACGACAGGGATATTTGTTTTGAGATTGCGGACAAGGTGAGAATGATAGGTGCTGGAGTCTTTAAAGCTATCATGCTGAAATTCAACATAGGTGACTAATTCTCAAGAGGGCAATGAGGATAAAGATGTTAGAGATTTATCAGGAGTTAGTCAATGTGACGTCAAAAAGAGAGTGGGCAGTATTAGCTACTGTTATCTCCAGTCGCGGTTCTGCTCCCCGGAAAGCTGGTGCCAAGATGCTTATTAGGAACGATGGTACCTTTATTGGTAGTGTAGGTGGCGGTGGTCTTGAAAAACAAGTCAAGGAGAAGGCTATGGAGGTAATCAGTTCTGGTGAACCGCAAACAATGCACTTCGACCTTTCTGGTAGAGGAGAAAATGCGGCAATGATTTGCGGAGGTCAGATGGATGTCTTTCTTGAGCCAATACTGCCCCAGGAAACGCTCTATCTTTTTGGAGCTGGGCATATGTCCCAGAGCACAGCCGCCATGGGCAAGATGCTGGGGTTCCGGGTGGTAGTCATAGACCCACGTCCTGAGTATAACAATACTGAACGGTTCCCTAACGCTGACTTACTGACAGTAGAAGAATATGAAAATGCCTTTCAGAGATTAAATGTGGATGAAGATAGCTACATCGTTATCTATACTACAGGGCATGTCCTCGACGAGCAATGCCTGCGCTTTGCTGCCGGCACTACCGCAAAGTATATCGGGATGATTGGCAGTAAAAAGAAAGTGAAAGAAGTCAAGGAGCGGCTGTTGCAAAAAGGGATATCCCAAAAGCATCTTGATAAGGTTTACGCTCCCATTGGAATAGAAATCGGAGCTGAAACTCCCGAAGAGATTGCCGTAAGCATTTTGGCTGAGATAATCAAGGCTAAAAGAATTGGAAAAAGCTTGGCTAAGGAGTAGGGATATGAAATTTGAGACGATAGCTATTCACGCTGGTGAGAGACCGGACCGAGCCTTTGGTGCTATTTCGGTACCTATTTATCAGACATCAACTTTTGCCTTTGAAGATGTAGGTAAGACAAGGGGCTTTGACTACTCACGCACGGCTAATCCAACCAGGAAAGTCCTGGAGGACACCATTGCCCAGCTTGAAGGAGGAAAGGCAGGTTTTGCCTTTGCCACCGGAATGGCGGCTGAAACTACAATCATCCACCTGCTCAAAGCTGGTGACCATGTAATTTCAGTAGACGATGTCTACGGAGGAACTTACAGATTATTTGAGAAAGTAATGAAGGACTTTAGGCTGGAGTTTACTTTTCTGAGAATGGACAGCCGAGAGAAGATTGAGAAAGCGATAAAGCCTAATACCAGAATGCTCTGGTTGGAGACGCCGTCCAACCCACTACTGAACATAGTTGATTTAGAGATGGTGGTTGATGTCGCCAAGAAACACAACATACTGACGGTGATAGATAATACCTTTGCCACTCCCTACTTCTTGAGACCAATTGAATACGGAATTGACCTGGTTGTCCATTCTACAACCAAGTATCTCAACGGGCACTGTGATGTGGTCGGGGGTGCTGTGATAACTACTACTGATGAATTAAGTGAGAGAGTTCAGTTTCTCCTCAATGCTATGGGTACATGCGCGGCTCCTTTTGATTGTTGGCTGGTGCTTCGTGGCATTGAGACACTGGCGGTGAGGATGAAAAAACACGAAGAGAATGCTATGGCTGTGGCGAATTATCTTAAAGGTCATCCAGTAGTTAAGAAGGTATTCTATCCCGGACTCGAGTCCCATCCAGGTCATGAAATCGCCAGAAGACAGATGAAGGGATTTGGTGGGGTGGTCTCCTTTGAACTAAAAGGTGGGATTAGGGCGGTTAACAGCTTTCTGAAGAGACTCAAGGTCTTTTCTTTGGCTGAGTCCCTTGGTGGCGCTGTTTCCCTGGCTGAGCATCCAGCCACTATGAGCCATGCCTCAATGCCCCAGGATTATAGAGAAAAGGTCGGAATTACCGACGAACTAATCCGGTTATCAGTCGGTTTGGAGAATGTCGATGATTTGATTGAGGATTTACATCAGGCGCTTAAGCGCCGGTGAAGGAGATGGTTTGATGAAACTATATCAGCTGGTTGCTAAAGACGTTGTACGTAGAAAAAGAAGGGTATTGTATGCTGCCCTTGGTGTGGTTATTGGCACTATGACAGTTGTGGGCATACTGACAATTACTCTTGCCGGACAAGCAAGAGTCTATAATCAGTTAGAGAAATATGGTGCTAACCTAACGGTCATACCGGCGATAAGTAACCTTGACATGAAGTTAGGCGACCTGAGTCTTGGAACTTTGACTGTTGGTGAGAACTATATCCCTGAAGAAAAACTACCTGAGATCAGACAGATAACTGATGGCAAGATAAAAGAAGCCTTGCGCCTCAAAGACCAAGGTGATATAGCCACAATTGCTCCAAAACTTTATGTGAAGACTCAAGTAGATGGTAAGTCTGTGATAATGGTTGGAGTGGACCTTGAAGAAGAAAGTGAGATTAAGACGTGGTGGAAAGTCAGGGTAGGTGAGTATTTCAAGCAGGCAGACCAGGCTTTAGTTGGAGCGGTAGCTGCTGAGCTATTGAAATTCAATATGGGTGACAGGATTCCGCTTAACGGGACGGATATAACTATCACCGGTGTTCTCGAAGAAACGGGCTCGAACGACGATTATCAAGTTTTTGTTCCGATAGAGACACTACAGAAAGCGTTTGGTAAAGAGGGGTTGATCTCTTCAATAGATATTCGGGCTCTGTGCAATGCTTGCCCTGTGGAGATAATCGCTGACGAGATAAATCAGAATATCCCCGGGGTTCGGGCGGTTGCTGTAAAACAAATAGCGGAGACGGAGATGGGCATGGTAGAAAAGATGAGCAAGTTTATGCTGGCGTTGGCAGGAGTAGCTTTGGCTCTTGGTTGCTTCGGAGTGGTCAATACGATGATGACTTCAGTGCACGAAAGAATTAAGGATATTGGAATAATGAGGGCAGTAGGAGCGTCCCGCAATCAGATAATCAAGGTCTTTATTTACGAAGCTATAATCATTGGAATAGTGGGCGGCATCTTAGGCTATGTGGCGGGAACGTTACTTGCTTATGCAATTGGACCATTGATATTTGAGGGTACGGTCGTTACTTATGTGCCCAAATATTTCCCTTTGTCCTTGGTTCTGGCGACCCTTATTGCGGTCATAGCCACTGTGTATCCTGCATTCCGTGCTACCAGAATTAAGGTTGCCGACTCCTTTAGGTCTCTGTGAGGTAAATGAAATGTTAGAAATTAAAAATGTATCCAAAATCTACGGTGAGGGCATAACCAAGGTAGTGGCTCTAAATGATGTTTCCTTATGGGTGAACAGAGGTGATTTTGTAGCCGTAATGGGACCATCTGGAAGTGGCAAGTCTACGTTTTTGAATATCATCGGTGGTCTGGACTGCCTCTCGAGTGGTGAAGTGATTTTGGAAGGAAAGCGTATTGATAACCTCGATGAAAATGCCCTTGTGGATATCAGAAGGGGGGAAATCGCTTATGTCTTTCAGCAGTACCATTTGCTCCCGTCTCTCACTGCTTTAGAGAATGTGCTCCTACCCTTAATATTGTGTGGAATGGATAAAGAAACTAAGAAAGCCTCGGATATTTTGAAAAGAGTGGGATTAGAAAAAAGGGCTGGGCATAAACCCAGTCAACTAAGTGGTGGTGAACAGCAGAGAGTAGCCATTGCCAGAGCTCTGGTCAATGACCCATCGCTTATCCTTGCCGATGAACCTACGGGTAATATGGATCGGAAGACAGGAAGAGAAATATTAAGTCTGTTTGAGCAGCTAAATATGGAAGGACACAGTATCATCATGGTTACCCATAACCCTGAGATAGCTGAGCATGCCGGAAAAATCATAGTTCTGCAAGATGGTCGGATTGTGAGCGAGATTAAACAAAAGGAAAGGAAGCAATAAATGTTGAAAGGAACGACGATAACCTCACTGTCAACTATAGCTAAGCTAAAAATCATCGGATTGGGCATATTGTTGTTAATTGTTTTAGCACTGCCCTTACTTACCTGTGCTAATCCAGTGTCAACACCAGCACCGACTGTGACACTGCCCTCTACCCCTACGCCACCATCTACTCCAATACTAACATCGGCACCAGCAGCTTTTGAGATTGCTGATTTACGTATTAACCCATCTGAAGTTAACCCCGGAGAGGGGGTAATCATTAATGCTAAGGTAACAAACATCGGCGAAGTTGACGGTATTTTTAATGCTGAGCTGAGAATAAATGGCATTGCGGAAGTAGTGAGAAAGGTCACTGTGCCTGCAGGGGCAACCAAGATTTCAAGTTTCTTCGTGTCCAAGAATATCCCCGGGACTTATAAGGTTGCTCTCGGTGAGCTTAGTGGGCAGTTTGTGGTAATTGAGCCAGGCACGGTGACACAGCCAAACAATACCCAAGATACTGCCCCCAACTCCAATGTCCCGAGCTGCTGCCAAAAATAAGAGTTTGTGCTGCCAAAAATAAGAGTTTGATTTGAACAAAAAGGAGGTAACGATAGATGTTAAGAAAAATAATCATAGGAGTAATGCTATTTTCGTTGATATTAGTCATTGTTGCCTGCGCTGGTTCGGCATCAAAACCAGCACCTTCTCCGACACCGGCGCCTGCTCCAAAGCCCTCGGGGCTAATAAAGGCAAAGTGGATTGAACCACAAGTGAGTGGTGATACTGTGTCTATCCCAGTAAGCGAGGTGGAAAACAATTGGAATGTCCATTTTCAGCTGGGCACGCAAGATAGCAAGATGAATTTTATGGCATATAAGTATGACGGTGAAACCTATGTTCGGGCAAATATTTGCCCGCCATGCCGCTCAATAGGCTATTCCCTTAAGGACGATATCTTAGTGTGTGATACTTGCGCCACTACTTTTGAAGCTAAAACAGGCGTTGGAATCAAGGGAGCCTGCGTTAATTTCCCCAAAGCATCGGTGTCATACCAAATTAGTAATGGCAGCATCGTGATGAATGAAGCTGACCTCATAAGGGCATATCAAGATACTATTAAACGCGGATAACCTTAAAGTTAAAGAGGGCAAGAATAGCTGAAGGTCACAGTAGCCCTTTATGAAAACTTAAAAGAGGTAGGGAATTTGTCTTACGCAAGGGCTTTACGTTGTCGAAAGTGTGGACAGGAATATCCTGTGCAGCCTCTTAATGTGTGTGACTTTTGCCTTAGTCCGCTGGACGTCAGCTACGACTATAAAGCCTTGGCTAAAGTGCTAAGTCGAGAGAAAATTGCCGGGGGACCGCTGAGCATGTGGCGCTACCGCGAGCTGCTGCCGGTGGAAGGCAAAGAGGTAGACCTCGGCACCGGTTTTACTCCCTTGGTTAAGGCTGACAACTTAGGGCACGAGCTGGGACTTAACCGACTTTATATTAAGAACGACTGTCTAACCCCAACGTACTCGTTTAAAGATAGAGCGGTCTCGGTGGCTGTCACCAAGGCACGGGAATTTGGCTTTGATACAATAGCTTGCGCCTCCACAGGCAACTTAGCTGCCAGTGTCGCTGCTCATGCCGCTAAGGCAAACATGAAAGCTTATGTTTTCGTCCCTTCCAGTGTGGAAACGGGTAAGCTGGCAGGAGCAGCAATTTATAACCCAGTACTGGTGACTGTGGATGGGAGCTATGATGATGTCAACTGCCTTTGTGCCAAGATTGTAGAAAGGTATAACTGGGGGTTCATCAACATCAATCTGCGCCCTTATTATGCCGAAGGGAGCAAGACTATAGGCTACGAAGTGGCGGAGCAACTGGGATGGCGTGCCCCCGATTGCGTGGTAGCTCCTGCTGGTTCAGGGCTCCTTTTTACCCGAATCTGGAAGGGACTTAATGAGTTATCTATACTTGGTCTCATTGAGCCGGTCGATACCCATATGTATGTGACTCAAGCTGTTGGCTCCTCACCTATCGTTAATGCTTTTCAAGCGGGTACTCTCCATGTGCACCCGGTAGAACCAGATACAATTGCTAAGTCCATAGCGATTGGAAACCCTACTGATGGTTACTACGCTTTGATGGTCGCCAGACAATCGGGTGGCGGAGCTTGTGCCGTTACTGATGAAGAAGCAATTGACGGGATGAAGCTTTTGGCACAAACTGAAGGTATTTTTGCTGAGGCAGTGGGTGGTGTTGTGATAAGTGCCTTGAAAAAACTGGTGGCTTCCGGAGTAATTAAAAGAGACAGACTTACAGTAGGTTTCATCACTGGAGCTGGTTCCAGGACGCAGGAGATAGTGTCAGACACTGTTAGACCCTTAAATGTTAGGTCTACTTTGGAATCGGTAGAAAGGGCGCTTGGTGTACCAGTTTAAAACCGTTGATAGCCCGCGTAGGCTATGCAGACTTGATAAGGAAGGAGGATGGAATGGCTAAGAGACAAGTAATGTTTACTTTCCCCCAAGAACTGATTAAGGAACCCATTATCTATATGTTGGGTCATCAATTCAAAGTAGTGACCAATATTCGCCGTGCTGATGTATCCGAGAATAAGGGATGGGTGGTGTTGGAATTGGAAGGAGAGGCGGATGAAATAGAGAAGGGTATTGCTTGGGTAATAAGCAAAGGAGTGAGGGTTGACCCTGTAATTGGTGATATTGTAGAGGGGTGAGAAAAGGAGGTCAAAAATGGAAAAGTTCAGTCCAGTGGGCGAAAAAGATATAACTCACGCTATAGTCAGTGAGTTCGCAAAGCAGTTTGAAGAATATGTGGAAAGTGATTGTATCATAATTGGTGGTGGTCCCAGTGGGCTAATGGCAGGGCGTAATTTAGCTAAAACGGGGAGAAAAATCCTCATCGTGGAACGGAACAATTACCTCGGTGGCGGATTCTGGATTGGAGGTTACCTGATGAATAAGGTGACCTTGAGACATCCCGCTGAGAGAGCATTGGATGAACTTGGTATCCCGTACCGGGAGGTTAGTGACGGTCTGTTTGTTGCCGATGGTCCCCATGCTTGCTCCAAGCTTATTGCTTCGGCTTGTGATAATGGGGTTAAATTTGCCAATATGACTGTCTTCGAGGACCTAATACTAAAAGAGAACGGACAGGTATGTGGAGTTGTAATCAATTGGACACCCGTCTCAGCATTACCCAGAGAGATAACCTGTGTTGACCCAATAGCTATTGAGTCAAAAGTAGTGATTGATGCCACCGGGCATGATGCCCAAGTAGTGAGAAAACTGGAAGAAAGAGGATTCGTTAAAACCAAAGGTTTTGGTGCCATGTGGGTAGAGAGGTCGGAAGACTTAATCATTGAGCATACCGGCGAGGTTCATCCTGGCTTGATTGTGACTGGAATGGCGGTATCAACCACCTACGGATTACCACGGATGGGTCCAACATTTGGAGCAATGCTTCTATCAGGAGAAATGGCAGCTGGGATTACTTTGGCGAAATTGAGACTTAGAGAATAATGAAGATTTTTCTCTATGACGACAGCATTGGCGAAGAAATAGACATAAAAGAGATTGCCCACTATTTGGGACAAAAGCTATCTAAAGTCAAAGTTAAGGCAAGAGGAACGCCCTTTCTTTTCAATCTTTCCCCTGACAAGGTCTCAGATTATGCTAAAAAAATCGCCAGTACAAAAATTCAGGAGGTCAACCGAAAAGTACTATCCGGGCAGGAACCTCTCTACGCTGAAATAGAGTACGAAAAAAGGCGAATTTTAGGCAAAACTAAGGCTTTTGGTGTACTTTACGATGGCTTTCTTCTGCAGAGTATCTTTCGTGAGATTAAGCCGAGGGTTGAGCTCAGCCTCGAGTTTATTCATATCATCTTCACTAATCGACTCTTTGCCACTTGGGATGAGAGCAACAAAAAATATCATCTAAGAACGAGCATATACGGTATACCCTGTCTTGTCTCGGCGACGGGAATTGTGGAGGCGCCGGCGAAACCTAAAGAGTATTATCTTCTTAAACAACAATATGAAAGATTGGGACAAGACCTAAGCAAACTTGAGGACAAATTTAGGGGAAGTTTCATTGATTATGGAGACAAGCGACTGACAGAGGTTGCCAAGGGGTATGTCATGCAAGCCGTTTTCTATTCTTTAACTGGTGACCCTTTTTGTGAGGATAAAGGTTGCAGATTGTATAACGCTCACTGGCAAGAGGAACTCATTTTTGCTCAGCTTAAGGCTGGATATGAGTTTTGCCAGTGGCACACCAAGCTTTTGGGAGAAGCTCAAGCATCCCTTGGCTGACCCTTTTTGGAAAGCTTTCTATGGTGCCCTGGAAAAATATAAGACTCCAGAACTGGAAAGGCGATAGTAAGGGATAAATAAATCAATGGATTTGACAAAGAGTGTTTCGGTTGACTATATTTAAAACCAACAGTCTAATTTCGCAGGAGGTCACTTATGCCAGTAGAGGTCCAAATTGGGAGTTCTCTTCGAAGAAGAATTAATGCCGAAAGGTCAATCTTGGCTCAAGGAGGTAACGTCCGCGAGGTATTTGAAGATATAGCCAGTAAATATCCTGAATTTAAAGAGCAGGTTTTGGATGAAAAGGGTCAGCTATACCCATATGTTATGGTCTTGCTGAATGACGAGGATGTCCGTCTTTTGGATGGACTGGACACCAAATTAGAAGAAGGGTCTTCGCTTGCCGTATTACTGGCTATGTCAGGAGGTTGATAGGTAAGGGAAACCTTGCCTATCTATTTTAAAATTTAAGTTCTCTAGTATCTAAATCGTGCTCAAAACCTAATACTCTATAATAGCGATAGTCTCACCAGCTTTCACAACCTGCCCCGGAGACACCCTCACTTCTTTAACTGTTCCAGAAACAGGGGTCAGGATAGAATTTTCCATTTTCATGGACTCAATAGTGCAAACTTCAGCACCTTCGGTTACTTTGTCCCCAGAATTAACATTAACTTTGAGCACTTTTCCTACCAGAGGTACCTCTATTATTTCCTGCGCCATAATTCTTCTCCTTCTATGAGTCTTAACTTTCCCACAGGTTGATGTTAGCAAACTTCTTTCAGGGTCGAGCCGCCTTGTGCAAATCCTGTCATAGGTTAATATTGGAATACTTCCTCCAGACCTTCCAGGGGCAGGTTCCCGGGGTGACGAATTTGTTCTCGAGAAGGTCGAGAGCCTGATTTATGTACTTTCTGGTATCATGAGGCATTATGACATCGTCAGTGTACCCTCGTTCCGCCCCAACATAGGGGTTCTCGTAAATTTCACTATATTCCCTAATTCTTTTCCTTTTCATCTCCTCTGGTTTTTCTGCCTCTCTAATCTCCCGGGCGAAGATAACGCTGGCGGCGGTCTCAGCGCCGACGATAGTGACACGAGCTGTAGGCCAGGCAAAGACAAAATCAGCTCCGATGCTTTTATCCAGCATTCCATAGTGGGCTCCAGCATAGGATTTTCTTACGATGATGGAGATGAGGGGCACAGTGGCATCAGTCCAAGCATAAAGCATTTTTGCCCCATGACGCAAAATTCCAGCCCAATCTGCCTGAGACCCAATGATATAACCTGGGCAGTCGACAAGAGTCACCAGGGGTATGCTAAAAAGGTCGCAAAACCTTATGAATCTTGCACCTTTATCTGAAGCATTAATGTCTAACATCCCAGCAGCCTCCATCGGCTGATTAGCCACTATCCCTACAGGTCGCCCATTGAATCGAGCAAATCCGGTAATCAAATGCTTTGCAAATAATCCCAGCGTTTCAAAGAAATAACCATCGTCCACTATCGCCTTTATCACCTTCTTCATGTCAAAAGGCTTGAAAGGCTCATCCGGGACTATATCATCTATCTCCGGAATCAGACGGTCTGGAGGGTCCTCCGTTTTGAGGCGAGGAGGTTTTTCTCGATTATTGGATGGAAAGAAAGACAAAAGTTCCTTAGCTTTATCCATAGCGTCCTTTTCATCCTCCGCTACTACATGGGTCTGTCCTGATTTGACAGCATGGGCTCTCCAGCCGGAAAGTTCCTCAAGGCTGATGTCTTCCCCAATCTGTGTTTTGACAAAGGCTGGTCCAGCAATGCCCATGAAACCCGTATTTCTGGCTTGAATGAGAAAGTCCTGCATTATCGGGTGGTAAGCCTGACCCCCAAGACATGGACCTAACAGTAAAGCTATCTGAGGTACTACACCCGAAGCAAGGTCCTGCATCCTGAAAAGCCAGCCATAAGCTTCAAGGGTATCCATTCCTTCGTGTAGTCTGGCTCCTCCAGAGTCGTTTATACCTATGACGGGCCACCCCTTTTCCATAGCGAACTGGATGGCGTAAGTTTCTTTTTTGCCGTGGTATTCACCAAAGGTTCCAGCCATGGAAGAGAAGTCCTCGGAGAAACTCACCACCCACCTGCCGTTCACCTTCCCAAAGGCTGTAACAACTCCTTCAGCCGGTACCCATGCTTTATCCATCCCGAAATGAACTGTTCGGTGCTTTATATGCATCCCTATCTCCGTGTACTTGCCCTCGTCAAAGAGATATTCAAGCCTTTCCCGAGCATTTAGCTGCTTTGCCTCACGACGCTTCTCGAGAACCTTTGGGTCTCCCATTTGCATTATCTTTTCACGTTTTTCCTTCAGCTCTCGGTACAAGTCCTCTTTCGTTTTGTATACCCCTCCGGGGTACTCATGCCATTCTGACATTTGAAACCTCCTTATTTCTTACCCTTTATTGGTATTAGATATCAAATTACGGCGATTTTTGGGTTTTAAACTTGGATGCCAAGTTGCCGGGCGATGACGAGTTGTTGGATTTCTGAAGTTCCTTCGGTAATGGTTGCCAGCCGGGCGTCGCGGAAGTAGCGCTGGGCTATGGAATCTTCCATGAAACCGTAGCCACCATGAATTTGTATAGCTTCTGTAGTTACCCGTACCGCTACCTCGGCAGCAAAGAGTTTAGCCATAGCCGCTTCTTTCACATGGGGTTTGTTCTGGTCATAGAGTGAAGCAGCGTAGTATATCAGCCAGCGAGCCGCCTCTATCTCCATAGCCATGCGGGCTAATTTGAAAGCATTGGTCTGGAATTTGACAATAGGCTGCCCGAACTGGACTCTTTCTTGGGCATATTTAAGAGAGGCATCATAAGCAGCCCGAGACAAGCCGAGACTCCGGGCAGCGTGAGAGATTCTACCCCCATATAATACTTCCATAATGTAGGGGAAGCCTTTGCCTTCTTCACCAATCCGGTTCTCTTCTGGTACGGCGCAATCTTCAAAAGTCAGCTCAGCGGTTTCACCGGGGCGAGAACAAAACTTGTGTAACTTGGAGCGATTGAAACCTGGAGTGTCTTTTTCGACGATGAATAAACTGACACCACGTCCGGCACCTTTACTTTTGTCTGTGTAGGCAGCAACACAGACAAAGTCGCATATATTTCCATTAGTGATGAACATCTTGGTACCATTAATGACATATTTGCCATTTTTCTTAACAGCGGTCGTTTCTATAGCGGCAGCGTCAGACCCAGCACTGGGCTCAGTAAGCCCAAAAGCGGCTATTTTTTGCCCTTTAATAGCTGGTACCAGATATTTTTGCTTCTGTTCCTCACTACCCCGTACATAAATCGCTGAAGTGCCAATTCCCCCGGTCACCATGATGCCAGCAGCTATACCAACGTCAACGTAAGATATTTCTTCAACAGCAATACAGTCTCCCATTTTGCCCATACCAGCACCGCCATATTCAGGGGGATACCTGGGGCATAGGTATCCCAGTTCACCCATTTTGGGAAATAATTGGAGAGGGAAGGTTGCTGTCCTTTCAGCTTCTTCAACTAATGGGGCAATTTCCTTTTGGGCAAAATCGTGAATGGCTTCCCTGAACATTTTTTGCTCTTCAGAAAACTCAAAGTCCATTATCAACCTCCTTTATTTGATATCAGCAGGCAAACTGCTATATTGTATCGCAAATTCTTGGAATTTTAAATAGTAATTTTTACTTAAATCGGTTCCTTCTCTGTCAGTACGAGTGGAGCGTAGCAATCCTTTTCAGTTTTCTCTCTTGTAGCTTGAGTATAGCTTTTGGTTAGGGTATTATTGGCAAAAGCAGGTGCAGTGTGGAAATAATTGCAGCTATTGACCTGAAAGCAGGAAAGTGTGTCCGACTATATCAAGGAGACTTCACCCAGGAGACAATTTTCTCAGAAGACCCTGTAGCTGTGGCTTTGGATTGGCAGTCCCAGGGTGCGCCCAGACTCCATGTAATTGACCTGGATGGGGCGTCATACGGGGAATTGGGTAATAAAGAATTAATCGGAGCCATAGTGAAGAAAGTAAGCATTCCTGTCCAGGTAGGAGGTGGCATCCGGAAGTTACCTACAATAGGGGAGTTGATGGGACTGGGAGTGGAGCGGGTAATCTTGGGTACGGTAGCTGTAGAGGAGATGGGAATGGTGGAGGAAGCTTGTAACAAGTTTGACAAAGCCATAATTGTCAGTCTTGATACTCGGGATGGCTACGTAGCTACCCACGGCTGGCAAAAGCTGACCCAAATAACGACTTTGGAGTTAGCACGGGAACTTAAGGAAGTGGGGGTAAGGCGACTTATTTATACTGACATAAAGCGAGACGGGACATTAACGGAGCCTAATTTTGAAGCTATGGCTGAACTGGTAGCAAGGGTGGATCTGCCCATCATTGCCTCAGGAGGAGTATCCTCATTGGCTCATTTGGAGAAGTTCAAGAAACTGGGAGTTGAGGGAGTTATTATAGGTAAAGCGCTTTATACTGGTGATGTAAAGTTAAAGGAAGCTCTGGCAGTTAGCAAGGAGGAAGAGTAATGCCTCTCTGGGTCAGTCTCGTTTTGGGTATCTTAGCCCTTTGCTTCGTTGGTCTGGCTACGGTGCGTGTCTTGGCTAAAGTGGTTCCCTTTGCTTGCCCCTTTAATATTGGGTGGCTTTTAGAGAATCCCTTTCGGAAGTGTCTTTTTAGTGCTAACAAGACTGTAGGCTGGATGGGGGTGGACAAAAACATGAGAGTCCTGGAATTGGGTTCGGGTACAGGCTTTCTCACTGTGGAAGCAGCCCGACGAGTGGGAGGCTCAGGCAGACTATACTGTATGGATATCCAGCCAGAGATGGTGGCTAAAACCAGAGAAAGAGTGCGAAAGCATAATTTAGACAATGTGGAGGTGGCAGTAGCTAATGCTTTAGCCTTGCCCTTTAAGGATAATAGTTTTGATTTAGTCTTTTTGGTGACTGTTTTAGGAGAAATCCCAGAACCTGATGTAGCTTTAAGAGAGCTGAATAGGGTGATTGTGCCCAGAGGAATACTATCTGTGGGTGAAATTATATTCGACCCTCATTACTATTGGAGGTCGTCAGTTAAGACCAAGGCTAACCATGCTGGTTTCGAGCTTCTCAAAGAGTCGGGTAACTTCTTGGCTTATGCCTTGAATTTCCGTAAGATAAAGTGATAGAGGAGGTCTGAAATGTTGACCAAGCGGATAATCCCATGTCTGGATGTCACTGGCGGCAGGGTAGTTAAAGGAATTAGCTTTGTCCAGTTGCGGGATGCTGGCAACCCGGTAGAGCTGGGCAGCTTCTATAGTAGCGAAGGTGCTGATGAGCTGGTGTTCCTGGATATTACTGCTTCGTCGGATGCTCGAGATATTATGGTAGATGTCGTGGAAAAGGTGTCTCGGGTAGTTTTTATTCCGTTTACGGTGGGGGGAGGACTGAGGAACATTGAAGATATGCGACGGATTCTGGAAGCTGGGGCTGACAAGGTAGCCATAAATACAGCGGCAGTGCATAACCCCCAACTAGTTGCTGACGGGGCGGCTAAATTTGGCAATCAGTGTATTGTAGTTGCCATTGACGCTAAGAGACTGGAAACAAAAAAGGAGACAGAAGGCAAACTGGGGCTGGGCTCTGGCTCTAAGTGGGAAGTCTATATTTACGGCGGTCGAGAGCCGGCAAGCATTGATGCTATTAAATGGGCGAAGGAAGCCGTAAGGTTGGGAGCGGGGGAACTCTTGGTTACCAGCATGGACTGTGATGGGCACCAGACAGGCTATGACTTGGAGTTAACACGGACTATTTCAGAAGTGGTAGAGGTGCCGGTCATTGCCAGTGGTGGTGCTGGGAACTTGGAGCATCTTTATGAAGCTATCGTCACTGGCAAGGCTGATGCTGTGCTCGCGGCGAGTATTTTCCACTATGGAAAGTATTCCATCCGACAAGCTAAAGAGTATTTAGCGCAAAGAGGCATACCGGTAAGGCTGTAAAGAGGTGGAAGTCAATGCTGAAGTTTGATGACAAAGGTCTGATTCCAGCTATTATTCAAGATGTTAATAGCGGTGAGGTACTGATGGTGGGCTATATGGACAAAGAGGCGCTGCAACGCACTTTAGATAATGGTCAAGTATGGTTCTACAGTCGCAGCCGGCAGGAGTTATGGCATAAGGGAGCCACTTCAGGTAGCATCCTCAAAGTGCGTTCTATAGCTAAGGACTGCGATAGTGATGCTCTCTTGTTGAAAGTGGAGCCGTCTGGTCCAGTATGTCACACCGGTAACCGGAGCTGCTTCTTTCAGGGGCTGTTAGCAGAAGACCTGACACCGGGCACTTAAGGATTTTCTTCCCTATCAGCTTCTATTACTCTGTTCAAAGCTGACAAGGCTGTCTCTATTTGGTTGTCATTCGGCTCCTTGGTGGTCATTGCCTGTAAAGCCAGCCCTGGGGTCAGGAGTGCCCGGACTAAGATATGGCGTCTATAGGCAGCACTGAGACGGACGATTTCATAGCCAATGGCGGCGATGACCGGGATAAGGACTATTCGGGACAGAACGCTTAACCACAGGGAGGGGCGACCGAGGAGGGCAAAGACAATGATAGCAATCACCAGTACGATTAACAGGAAACTAGTGCCACAGCGAGCATGAGCTGTAGAGTATTTCTTGACTGCTTCCAATTCCAGAGGGATGCCGGCTTCATAGGCATTAACTACCTTGTGCTCGGCACCATGATAGGCAAAGACCGTCTTTATGCCAGGTATCAGGCTTATGAACTTTAAATAAGCAACAAAAATGCCAATCCTGAGGAAGCCTTCAATCAGATTACTGACCAGGGTTGAGACATAGGGGTCGAAGAGGTATCGGGTAAGAAAAAGAGGGGCTAAGAAAAAGAGGGCAATGGCAAGAGCGACGCCAACGGCTATCATTCCCCATAATAGAGCTGGTGACAGTTCTGTTTCTTGGTCCTGTTCGTCGGTAGCAGCAACTTGAGCGGAATGAAGGAGAGCCTCTATGCCTATTACCAGAGTCTCAATAAGCACAATAATACCACGTGAAAAGGCAGCCTCCTGAGACGACCTTTGTATAAGCTGGGCAGAGGTTGAGTGGTTACGTCTATCTCGCCATCGGGGCGACGGACGGCTATAGCCACATTTTTCTGCCCCCGCATCATCACCCCTCCGATTACCGCTTGTCCGCCGTGATAAAAAGGTCTTGTCATTTGTCTTGCCTCTCAAGAAGGACCTTTAACCCCTTCTCATTCTTGGCGGGAAAAGGACCAGATAGCCAGTCCGGTAACTATCAGCGTTAGAAGTCCTATGACTAAGATATCCTGAGCCAGAGTCACCGGGTGCTGAAACCAGGCTACTGAAGGGACACCCGAACCCAGCATAATACGCCGGATAGCATCTACGCCGTAAGTTATGGGGTTAATGGTCACCACAACACTTAGCCATCCAGGAAGCTCCGTCAGGGGAAAGAAAATTCCAGAAAGGAAGATGAGAGGCATAAGGACCAAGTTCATGATTACCTGGAACCCTTCCATGGTGTAGGTTCGGGAAGCTATGAGCACTCCTAAGGAGCTGAGAGCGAAGGCTATCAAGAATAGTAGGAGTAGGAGCCAGAGGAGTGAAAGGAGAGGAATCTTGACTGCCAAAAAAGGTGCCAGTATCAGCAGCACTGCCCCCTGGAAAATAGCTATGGTGCTACCACCTAAGGCTTTACCTAAAACTACGGCTCTGCGACTCAGGGGTGACACTAGTACTTCTCTGAGAAAGCCCATCTCCCTTTCCCAGACCACCGACATCCCGGACATTAGTGCTGACATCAATACCGTCATCCCCAGAAGACCGGGGAAAAGGAACTGGGTGAAGTTGACTCCGGCAACCAATGTCCCCATAGGGCGGCTGAGTCCGAAGCCAAAGACTATCAGGAAGAGCAGTGGTGTTCCCAAGGAAGCGATGAGCCGGGGTCGGTCCCGTCTCAGTCTCAACACTTCCCGGTACCACAGGATATAAATGCCCCTAAGCTCAGCCATGCCTGCCTCTTCTGCCGTGGCGGCGTGCCCATTCTCGGAGAACATCGACACCGCTCAACTCTTCCTCTCTCAATTCTTTTCCAGTGAGCTTTATGAAGACATCTTCTAAGGTAGGGCGACGCAAGTTGAGACTATGGATAGGTGTGGAAAGGTTTGAAGCCAACTGGGGGATAAAAGTATTGCCGCGAGCTACTTCAAATTTGAGACCATTCTTGTCCTTTGTTGCCTGGATATTGAACTTAAGGGCTAACTCTTGAGCAGCTTTATCATCGTTCGCTGTCTCCAACCAGATGAGGTCGCCACCGACTCTTTCTTTTAATGCCTCTGGCGAACCTAGGGCAATGATGGTGCCAGCATCAATGATAGCAATGCGGTCGGCATTCTCGGCTTCGTCCATATAGTGGGTGGTCAGGAAGACGGTCATCGTATCCTTTTGTCTGAGTTCATGGATGTATTCCCACATCCTGACTCTGGTCTGGGGGTCAAGCCCCAAAGTGGGTTCATCCAGGAATAGTACTTGGGGGTGGTGGAGCAACCCCCGAGCCAGTTCCAGCCTTCGCTTCATCCCTCCAGAAAAGGTACGCACCAGATTGTCTCGCCTCTCCCAGAGTTCTACCATCTTGAGCACTTCTTCGATGCGTTGTTTGGCTAATCTCTGAGGCAAGTTATAGACAAAGGCATGGAATTTCAGGTTATCCAGAGCGGTCATTCTTTCGTCTAAAGTAGGTTCCTGAAAGACCAGAGCTAGGCAATGGCGGACTTTGTTCGGCTCCTTAACGACATCATAGCCGCAGACCAAAGCTCGCCCTGAGGTTGGCTTAGCCAGGGTGCAGAGCATGTTGATAGTAGTAGTCTTGCCAGCTCCGTTGGGACCAAGAAATCCAAAGACCTCTCCAGTTTCCACATAGAAGCTGACACCCTTTACGGCAGTGACAGTGCCGAATTTCTTTACCAGGTGTTCGGCTTCAATTATGTGAGGCAAGGGAGTGAAGTATTCAGTCGCTTATTTTGTAGCGCTTCTTGAAGCGCTCTACTCTACCGGCGATGTCCCTTATTTTCTGCTCACCGGTAAAGAAGGGGTGACACTTGCTGCAGACTTCCACCTTGAGTGTCGGCTTGGTGGAGCCGGTAGTGAAGGTGTTGCCGCAGACGCAGGTTACTTTAGCCTCGGGATAGTATTTAGGGTGAATCTTCTCTTTCATTTCGGTTACTGGCGTAAACGCTGACCGTCTTCCTCTCGTTGTTTATTGGTTCATACTTGACCACGCCGTCAATCAAGGCGAAGAGGGTATGATCCTTTCCCATGCCCACATTATTACCGGGATAAATGCGAGTGCCCCGCTGCCGGACCAAAATGGTGCCGGCATGGACTTGCTCGCCGGCATATCTCTTCACGCCCAGTCTCTTAGATTGGCTGTCTCTTCCCAAGCGGCTGCTACCGCCTGCTTTTTTATGTGCCATTACTCTTTACCTCCCGTGGCTACTTTCTTTCGTCTTGGTCGGCTTGGTCTTGCGCTCGGTTTCTCTCCCGGTCTGAGTATCTCCTTAATTTCCAGTTTAGTATAGAGCTGGCGGTGTCCTCTCTTACGCTGGTAGCGCACCTTTGGCTTATACTTGAAGACAATAACCTTGTCTCCTTTTTCTTCACCAAGGCAGGTGGCTATCACCTTGGCTCCGTCAATAGTCGGGTTGCCCACGGTTATATCTTCACCATCAGCAATAAGGAGGACCTTGTCCAGCTCCACGGTGCTACCCTTAGCCGAAGCCAGGTGCTCTACCTCCAGCGTCTGCCCTGGGGCTACTTTATGCTGTTTACCACCCGTTTCAATTACTGCGTAAATTTTTCAACCTCCCGAATAAAAGCGCACTAAATTGTATCAGTAGCAATAGGCAGTGTCAAATTTATGTACTCGTCCAGTACATTAGTGACACATAACCTCCTCTCCTTGTTTTTGTTTCCATTGTTCTAGAAATTTAAGTGGTGTAAGGTAACCCAGAGCTTGGTGTGGTCTCACTGTATTATATATCTTC
>Ga0315312_1000291_pt1 | contig 70859 bp, 120 predicted proteins | sample TDP7_MG_FD_203629 | JGI IMG/M metagenome (GOLD analysis project Ga0315312, IMG submission 203629) | Freshwater sediment microbial communities from Lake Towuti, South Sulawesi, Indonesia - TDP7 | ecosystem: Environmental > Aquatic > Freshwater > Lake > Sediment | place: Indonesia: South Sulawesi... | reverse complement strand
GTTTGTGGTTGGAAAGGCGTTGCCTCATCTCTTTCAAACCAGATTCAGATTACAACGATTTATCATAAGGGAAAGAAAGCGATTATTGTGAAGCCTAAAATAAAAGATTGGATAGGCGGAGTCACAATAATCTGCAAGCGTTGTGGCAACGTGGAGATAGTTAATGAGGGAAGCCTCTGTGATGAGTGGAAATTGTGCAGAAAGTGCGCGCAGGAGCAACTTAGAACAATCATTAAGTAGCGGTTGCTACATAGTTTTGGGTGAAAAGTATGCTTACGACTAAACAATTGTTGTATCAAAAAGTTGAAAGTGCAAGAGAATCGTGTTGTGGATGCTGCCCCTTAGAGAGAAAAGACTTGCTACAGAAAGTTGATGAGGCAATAGTGTTTGCACTTGAATCAAACGCGCCAACTAATCTCCTAGACAAGCTTGTAAAAGCCAAGAAAATAATAAAGAGGGAAAAGACGTTTAAGCACCGCTTGTCTGCTGACCAGATTCTATGCGACATCTTAAACCACGACCTAAAGTAACTCTTTTTGGGTGAAAAACTTGAGACCAAGAATAGTGAATATAGCGGTGTCTGTCAGCGGGTTTGAGATGCCTGTGGCAACTGTGCATATCCAAAAGTTCGCAGACATATTGGAGCCAGAAACCGAACTGATCTGCCCGAATTGTGGCAAGAAGCCCTCCTATAAAGGCGGATACGACTGTGAGTGTGGTTCGCATTTTGGACATTGGAGTCAATTAAAGCGAGTTGTGAAAGGTTCAGGTGAGGAGATCGTTAAGCAGAGGTTGGCGAACGATGGGCAAGTAACTGCAAGAGCCTACGTTATGAACATGGAAGAATTTGCCAAGTATGTTGATGCGACAGCCTGTGAGTATGGTGTTGTTGTCAAGGATGAAAACTCAGCGAAGAATCTTAGAAAGTTGTTGATAGCAACGAAAAACCTCGATAAAGTGATTCTGATTCGCTATAACGATACGTTTGAGGAGAGGGTTGCTGTTTTAACAACTTCTCTAAGTGAGCGAATAATTCTGAAGGAGTTGATACCATTGAACCTTGCGGACATCAGAGAAACAATGAAAGTCAATTTGAAGGAGATTGCTCCTCAGGATTTGGCAGAGGCGGAACAGTTCATTAAGATGCTGCCTCCAGCCAAAGAAGAATTGCTGAACGTCGATGATTACCGAACTCGTGGTGTTTCAAAAGAGAAGGTTAGTCCAAAAGTGCTTCAGTTAGAGGCTGTTCTTGTGAAGGCAAAGGCAAAAGAAAAAGCCTTAGCCTAAATCTTTTTTGGGTGTTTTTCGATGCAGGAAAGCAAAGTTGACAATCGAATTGACCATTTAAAGCCTATCATGAAGACGTTGAGGTCGCTGAAAACTCTGCGAATAATATCAGGGCGAACTGTTGTTTCGGCAAAAGTTGATGGTGAATTCACTCTCGTCACTTTCGAAGAGGGACAATCGTTCACGCTTAATAGGTGGGGGCATCAGAGGTCGAACTTCGCCGCTCTGAATGAATTTACTGAAGCTATGAAAAGGAACAACCTCAAGAAAGTTGAGGCTCTCTGCGAGTTATACGCTATGGAAGACGGAAAGCCGTTGAAACTGCCTCAGTTTCTGCACTATATAAAAAGCAGAGACTTATCTTTGATTGAGAAAGTGCATTTGGGGCTTTGGGATCTCCTTAGTGTTGATGGACGAAAGATAGTGGAGAACTATGCGTGGCGTCTCGAAGAGGCAAGTAAATGGCTGAATGGATGCAAGTTGGCTCAGGTTCTTCCTTACATAATACCAAAAACGTTAGAAGAAGCGGAAGAGTTTTGGAAACGATTTGTAGAAGAACAACATTACGAGGGAATCGTTGCTAGAAGTAACAACGAAATTTTCAAACTAAAACCTGTTAAAGAAGTTGATGCGGTAATCATTGGGATAAATAAGGTGAGCGATTTATTTGCACAAAAGCAAGTGACAAGCATTAAGGTTGCCCTCATGGAAGAAGACGGCACTTTCGTTGAATTATGCGACTGCGGAAGTGGAATTGACGTTCCTCTGAGGTCTGCTTTATGGAAGTTGATGGAGTACAAAGTTGCCGAAGACAGCAAATGTGTTTTTATCAAGCCAATGTTTGTGTGCCAAATTGAGTATACAGATACGTTCCAAAGCGTAAACAGCAAACTACGCTTTGATGGAAATAACTACCATTCTGTAGGAACAAGAGAGTTTGTAGGGTTAAAAAGTCCAAGGCTGATGAGGTTTCGTGATGACAAAGAGGTTTCACCGAAAAACTTACGTTTAGAACAAATCGCATATTTTTTGGGTGATTATTATTGGAAGCGGCAGTTAAGGGCTTAGATTACCTGGAATGGCCAGTTCCAAGCAGATCAAGACCAGGCGTATCCCATCATGTACGATTTTGGCTACGCGATTGGCGAGGCTTCAAAGCAAATACACTTTCATGCGACTGTGAACGATGGATATATCAAAAACTGCCTCTCAACGAGAAACATTGCCATCACACGGATGAAATAGCTGAGAGACGTTTGCGACAGACTCCGATGGTTGCTGATGTGGAAGGCAGCGAAGTAACATTTGACGAAAATCTGATAGCAAGCAAGGGCATCAGCCGACTAGAAGCCTTAAAAAGAGAACTAGAAACACTATAAAACATTATTTTTGGGTGAAAAACTTTGTCAGAAGCAAAGAAAGAAGAAACACCTTATCAAGAAGGCGCAGAAATTCATCCAGATGTTCCTGTTGCCATCACCAAACCGATAGAACCACCAAAGACTGAGATACCGCAACTTCCTAAATGTGTCAAGTGTGGCAGAGAAGCTAAGTCATGGGAAGGCGAAGAAACGAAGGAAGGGTTTACTTGCAATCGCTGTATCAAAATCAAGTGCCACACCTGTGGCAAAGAATATTCGAAGGCTTCAGGCGTTTACGAAGGCTTTCAATGTAAGGCTTGTCAAGAGAAAGAGCATCTTGAGAGACTGCGATTGAACGCTGTTGCAGACTTCACGTTTGAGAACGCCATACTCCTTGAAAAAATCCTCAAGGCAGTTGAAGAAATACAAGACGAGCCTTTGATAGAGATAAAGAACGATGGAATTCTGATTCGAGTCATGGACCCGAGCCGCGTGGCAATGCTTGACTACTTCATAAGCAAAAGAGCATTTCATGAATACAGAGTGCATACTGAGGGGTTCCTATTGGTTGACCTTGAGGGAGTGTTGAAGCAAATAAGACACTTGCGAAAGGACACTTTGATAAAAGCCCTTGTGGATGGAAAAGACGGCAAATTCACTATAACTTTGGTTGATGCAAGAGAACGACAACGAACATTCCTCATGCTTGAGGTTGAGAAGTTGGAAGTGCCACCTGCACCAAAACTCAACTTGACAGCGCGAGTTAAGGTGATTGCCTCAGACTTTTACTCTGACTTGGAAGACATGGGCAGTGCGGGGGACACAGTTTCGTTTGAAGCTGACCACAAGAACTTCATAATAAAGACGGCTGGAGAACTTGCAACCGCAAAGAACCAATACTCAACAGAAGAAGGTGTTATTCTTGAGGTTGAGGGCAATGGAGACAACAGAGCAGTTTACAGTCTAAGCTACTTGAAAGCCTTGATTAGAAAAGATCTAAGCGACACAATAGTGTTTGAGTGGTCAAAAGACATGCCTCTGCGGATAACACACGAGAACGTCCTAGAAAAAGGCAGTAGAATAGTGGCTTATATGGCGCCACGCATCGAAGTCGAAGACTAAACCTCTTTTTTGGGTGAAGTTGATGAGAAGTGAAAAAGAAATCCGAGAAGAACTGCAAAAGTTATACAAAGGCAGAAAGTGGAGACAAAAAAACGCACATTTGGTTGATATGGGAATGAAGATTGATGGTAAAATTTATTCTCCAAAGATGATGCTTATTGAGAGCGCATCACCTTTACGTATGACAATACGTGTCTCTGCGACACGTAGTCACTTCTTACGTAGCATAGAAACACTTGAATGGGTTCTCGCCAAACATTCTTAATTTTTGGGTGGAAGGGTTCTGTGTGTAGGAGAAAACAGAGAGAGTTTTTCTCCTTTCTCTTTTTTTCGGCACGCCTACCCACAGAACCCCATAAACCATACATTAATAAAGTAGCAGTTGCTACAAAACAATAATGGGTGAAAATCTTGAATAAAGAATTAGGAACTGCTTTGGCTATCTTAGGATTCATGCTATTGCTTGGAGGCAGCGTAGCCTATTTCTACGCTGAAAGCTATAACCTAATATTCTTCACTGTAACAATTTACCCTCATCGCAACACAGGCACAGCATTAATCATTGTTGGCTTCGCACTTCTAATCACGGGCATTGTGGTCGCAAACATGCAAGAACGAGAACAAGTTTCGCCGCCTCCACCACCAGCAACAAGCACCTAATTTTTTTGGGTGAAAACATGCAAGTTGGCGATGTTGTAACAATCTATATTCATCCAAAGACTTGCCAAACTGTTGAAGGGACTGCTCGATTGTTGAAACTCCTAGCAGATGGTGAAGAGCTACAATTTTGGAGAGTGGAATTTATGACAAAAGAACGAAAGGGAGAACAAGCGAACCGTTGGATAAAAAAGGAGACGTAACCATGCCCATCTACACAACCTATGTAGGCAATAGATTGAAGTTTCTAAAAGCTCAGAAACTTGGAAGCTGTTTCATTTATTATGTAGCCAGAAACAGAGGCAACAATGAAGTCGCACCAGCTAAGGAAATGGTTGAAAAGGCTGCATATTATAAACGTGTTCGAGAGGGAAAGCAACGTTGGCCAAGAGAACATTTTAAACCTCAACCAGCTGTCGCAGATGTGTTTTGGAATAAATATGTGTGGCAATATTTGCGGATATTAGAAGAAGATGACGCAATAGAATGGATGGAGAAACGAGCTGGTGAGGCTAAAATTGGCAACATACTCTTAGTCTGCTACGAGAAAGACGCTACACACTGTCATAGACGACTGCTCGCAGAAGAAATAGCTAGACGATTCGGTGTTGAATATAAAGGAGAATTGGTCTAACATTCTTTTTGGGTGTAAATAGATGGTTAGGGTTAGAGTTGGAGAAATAAAGGGGCAAGAGGTTTACTATGACGAAGAAACTTACGAGTTTTCGGTGACGATTGGCGAGAATACATTTAAAGCGAAAAGTTTTCCAAGTCTCAAGAAACTTGTCGAAAAAAGTGAAGAACTCCAATGGGAAAAAGTGATGGAGATAGGCTATGATGAAGCAACACCTCCTAAGATACTTGAAGTAACACTACGAGGAAGAAACTACTATGTCTTGGCAGACGGCAAACTTCATGTAATAGACTCGTATAGATTTTATAGGTTCAACCAAGGAGCATTTAACAGACTGACTGAGATTTCAGAGAAAATTCGTAAGTTAAACCAGGCGCACAGTGAAATCACAGGTAAGTTGAAGCGTCTCGGCTAATTTGAACTTCCCTTTTTGGGTGAAAAATACTATATAAACAACCATTTTTCCAAAAGATTTAGAAGCCGCCTCGAATCTAACATAATTGTGGCGAGTTTGATGGAAAAAGTGCTGCGAGAAAAGAAATTCCGCATTGTCCTAAGTGAAATAGAACTTCGGATCCTACGCAACTTGCTCGCTGACAAATACCATTGTGACAGAAGAAATCTTAGATATGAAAAAAAGCGCATTGAGGAAGGAGACCCTGACAGTCGATTCTATCCAGTTGATGAACAAGAGAAGCATCTGAAAGAGACGGCTAAGTTACTCCGCAAGTTAAGCCGACCACTCAAATGGAAATGGTTCATCCGTTGAAAATGGGTGAAATAAACATGCCCTATTCAAGTAAAGAAAGACAGCTAGAATATAACAGGCTTTACAAACAGAAGAACAGAGAAAAAATCCGTGAATCTAATAAGCGTTATCGAGAGAGGAACAGAGAGAAACTTAACCTCTATTATAAAGAGTGGCGAGAAAAGAATAGAGAGAAGGTTTTGAATTACGCGCGCAGATACTACCAAGATCATAAAGCACAATGTTTAGAAACCGATAAAAAACGGTATGCCAAAAACAGAAAACATAAAATTAACCAGGTCAGGGAGTGGCAACGAGAGAACCAGAACATAGTAAGGGCAAACACATGGCTTAAAGGCTGTCGATATGGCGGGTTTCTTAAAGGCACAGGTATATGCATTATATGCGGAGAAATAAATCCATTCGCATTGCAGAATCATCACATTTTTGGAAAAGGCTCTATGGTAATTTCGTTATGTGCGATTTGTCACCACATGCTTCACAACAGCGCACCTAGAGAAATGTTGATGGAACGGTTAAATCTCAGTGATTCTGCAATGGAAATGAAGGGGTGTTTTGTATTGGGTGATTTGCAATGAATGATTTTGACTGGAAAAAAGCAATGAGCTTCAAAAGACGTTCGCAGGCATCGACGGTTATCTTAATTGAAACCGAAGATCCAAAGCGTGTTGAAGAACTCTTAGAGTTCATTAAAAGTAGTGAATTCACTTCAAAGGAGTTTTTCAACACAGAACCTAAAAGGCGTATAGTGGCCGATCCATTTGAAGGACTCAGCGAGTGGAATCCACGCGAAGGCGACAAAGGCGAATGGACACCTATACGACAAGAAGAGGGGTCAATCTTTAGCTCAGCGGGCATGACAGACATAGGGTCGTCTATGCGGACGGTTGACAACATAATTAAGAGTCAGTCAAGCGTGGCCATAATCAAAAACGTGACGAACACGGATTTGGCTAGAGCGATAAGCCTAGCTCTTCAGAATTGGTCCACTCATCCGAAGGTGTTAGCTCAGAAATCATCTGTGTTTGTAGCCACGCCGGACGCGACACTGTTCGATGAACAGACTAGACGATTCTGTGTCTTGATTGAACCGCCTTTCAGCACAGAAGAAGAACGAGAAGCAATGCTCAACGAAATTGCCAAGACCTTCAACAAGAAATACGCTGACATAATCGTAACCGCAAGCAGTGGCATGACTCTACACGACCTGGAAACGTCAGCCATGGAAAGCCTCTTCAAAAACAGAGCCATTGAGTTGTCTGCCATAACCAAAGCCAAAATGGACCTGATGCGGAAATACGGCTTTGAACTCACATACCCGCGCTTCGGCTGGGAGGCTGTGGGCGGCTACGAAACCTTGAAGGCATACATCAGAGACAACGTTATCAAAATCATCAAAGACAAAACAGCGCGCAATTGGGGAGTAAGTGCATCAAGAGGAATTATGCTCTTCGGACCGGGCGGAACAGGAAAGAGCCTCATCGCAAAAGTGATGGCAAAGGAGTTAGAGCTGCCATTCATCAAGGTGTCAAGCGCCGACTTGTTCGCTGGCATAGTAGGAGAGACAGAGAAGAAAGTGAAACAACTACAGAAAATCGCTGAAGCCAACGCTCCATGCATTGTATTCATTGATGAAATTGACCAAATCGGCTTGAGACGAGACATGGTTATGTCAACGGACTCAGGTGTTGGTCGCAGAGCACAGAACATGCTTATGGATTGGCTAGGAGATGATGAGCGAAAAAGCATCATTGTAGGCGCCACAAACTTGATGGAGCAACTTGACCCTGCCTTCATTAGAGCTGGGCGTTTCGATGAGAAACTTGCCTTGTTTCCCCCAGATTCTGATGCACGAGAGGAAATAATCCATGTGCATACAAAAGTTGTGAGGAAAATCCCGCTTTCATCGGAAGTGACGCCTCATATCGCAGAGTTGTCAGAAAAAACAGCTTTGTGGACTGGCGCCGAACTGGAACTGTTGTGTGTAGCATCTGCTAGACTTGCACGTAGCCGAGACCTGAAACATGTTCGACTCGAAGACTTCTACGATGCAATGAATGAGGTTACGGTGAACAGAGAGAAGCGTGAAAGTGAAATAAAACAATTCATCAAAACTGCCAAGGAGTTTGCATCCAACCGAAGACTTCTAGAACAGCAACTTAACGAGTATGTTGCAAAGGAGAAAGCAACAGACCGATTAAAGGCTCTCCAGGAAGAACTAAAAGCATAAAATTCTCTCTTTTTTGGGTGATTAAGTGAAATGTGAGATATGTGGAGAAGAAATACCACATCAAGAACACTGTAGAACACCAAAGATGGTGCTAGAAGTTATGGACACCGCGCTCCAGATTGCGAAAGAGAGGAACCTACATGTTGTGACTTCAGATTGCGTTAAAGAAGCTATTCACAGGCTTTATTGTCCAAAGGGTCGAATGAAGTTTTAATTTTTGGGTGAAATTGGTTGACCGAGATTATTGATTTACGTCCACAAAAAGCTGACATAGAACGGATACAAAAATCAATGATTAACAGATGCTCCTTTGATATTAAAATTGTTCATACAAGAAGCGATCATGACTGCACATGGTGTGAAAAAACGATTCCAAAGGGAAGTTACGTTCCAGGTTATTATATTGGTAGTCCGTGGGCTGGACATCACTGTTGGCTGTGTTCAATAGATTGCTTGAAACAAGACTTGCAACATCCAGCATACTAATTTTTTTGGGTGAAAATAATGAAAGAGTTTAAAACACTTCGAGTGGGCGAGTGGAAGACTGTTGATTATCCAGTGAAGTCTCTTGGAACTGCAAGCATTACCAAGACCAAATATAGAAGAAACATTTACTTAATGGAAGGCGTTGACGGTTATGAGCTTTTGAAAGTGACCAAACCCATAACTATCACTGAACTGAGAATCAACGGTAAGGTTGTGATGCTTGACGACCCGATGCAGTGGATAGCCATGAAGAGACTGGCTGAAGCTTGCAAGGGCAGAGTTCTTATTGGCGGGCTTGGTTTAGGCTTGATTCTACATCATCTGGTTGGTAACAAACGTGTGAAAAGTATTGATGTTGTGGAGATAAATAAGGACGTGATAGACCTGATAAAGCCGTTTCTTCCAGATGATGATAGAGTCAAAATTCATCATGACGATGTTCTCTCCTACAAATGGGTTCATGGCAACTTTGACACCATTGTTTTAGACCTGTGGGTTAAGAACGTATCTGAGACTGTTGTGGCAGGCGTGACCAAATACAATGTTGGCATAACAGAAACTATGATTCGGTTTCAATTAAACAATCCACATGCAAAAGTCTTTGTTTGGGGGCATAGAAACCCAAAGGTTAACCCAGCTGTCAAAAGAGTCAGCGACCTTTACTTAAGATTGGTAAAAGAGATGACAAAGGAAATGTAAACCAACTTTCACAATTTTTTTGGGTGAAAAAGTTTGAAAGATTACAATAGATTTAGGAACCCAGACCAGCGACCACAAGATGCAGTGGCACTACTTGTAGACGAATTGAAGGAGAAAGGCGTGGAAGTCACAATGTGTATCAGATGCGGAGAACTCATGGTCAAATTAACGAAATCACAGCGAGAGATTCTAGAGCATAAATGCCAACAGTAAGTCCTTTCTCTTTTGGGTGAATAAGTTGAGTAAACCACAGTTTCTTACGGAACAGCAGTTACAATTTCTTGTTGACAAAGTGGCTGAGGTGATTGGTGAAAAGCGCAAGTATGTTGCACAAATCAATCTGAAAAGGCGATGGGGAACCGTTGCTTGCACATGGGATTATCTTCGCGGAAACACGAATAGGCGCAAAATCGAGTTTGGAAGCTACCATGCTTCTTTGTGGAACCACAGCCCTGAAAAGAGGCCAGAATTGATTAAGGCTATTGTGGAAGAAATAGCTCACTTTAAGCTTGAAATAAGAAGATACCGAGGCAAGTGGATTCCACGGCATAGGTATCATACAAAGAGATTTTTCCGTTTAAAAGAGAAACTGTTAGAGCGATTGCAACCGCACATGGAAGAAATACTTAAACTTGACCTATCAACGATTCAACCGCCTCCTCCTAAACCAAAACCAACCAAACAAGAGATTCAGCAGAAAAGGTTGCTGAAAACACAGCTTAAAATCAAGAGATTAACAACACGCATCAAGCGACTTCAAACCATACTGAAAAAGGAGCAGAGAAGAGAAAAATACTATCGGAAGCAACTACTTTTTGGGTGAATGTTGTGTGGGCTGAAAGAAGTGCAAAATGGAATCAGAGAACAAAACCCAGAACTAAAGCGGAGTTGAAAGAAGATATACTCAATGTGTTAAAAGCAAACAAGGGACGCGTAATAAGCGCGGAACAACTGCATAAGGCACTGCCTATCAGGCAAAAAGAGAAGGAAACGTTTAGAGAGGCTTTCCACGAGTTAGTCAACGAAGGAAAAATCAAACAATATATAGGGCTACCATAACTATTCTCTTTTGGGTGGTTCAAATGGCAAAATCTGAAGAGTTAACTGTTGAAAAAGCGATAACACTTCTTCGCGGTCTTAGCAAAATGTTGAACACGGCTGCGGACGGATTTGAGGCTGCTATCAAACAAGGGTTAATTTCACCAGCAGATACCGTTGCTACGGCGAAAAAGAAAGTGGCAGAACATCCAGAGTATAAAAAGCTAGGGCTACCATAAGATTCTTTTTGGGTGAAGTTATTGGATAAATCAATAAAGCGTACTGAACAAGAAATAGACGCTGTAATCCAAGCGGGGCAACAATTTGTAAAGGAATGGCCGCGAAGCATGTTCGGAGACGACAATATTGGTCCTTTCAGAACGTTCAAAAAACTATGTGAAATGGCCAAACAAGGATACTCAGCAGACTATCTTAGACGTTGGATAGAGAAAGAATTTGAGGATGAAGAGGACGAAGAACGATTGCACCTTGAAAACGAAGCTAACGACATAGTAGATTGGCTATCAGGAAAACATAATGAAAAACCATATTAATTTTTCTTTCTTTTTTTGGGTGAAAACATGCCTAAGAACTGTAGGCTTGTTTGGAAGGGGAAAAAACCGAAGAAACTCTATTGCGAAACGCACAGGCAGTCATTGATGTATGTTTACGACCTTAATGGTACTGTGGGCTATCGTTGCCAAGTTGGCGAGGACGAACATTCACGCCTCAAACGGATACAGAAGAATAGCTTTTTTGGGTGAAATTGAATGTCGCAATTGAGAAGATGCGCGATCAGTATCAAGCAAGTGAATGAGGCGTTGGTTAAGGCTACATGCGAGGCTCTTGCGAAGTTTCTCAATGGTCAAGTGGTTACGCAGGTCCAAGATGCTAGTGGCAGATGGGCTAAGGTTGTTTCTGGAGTGATGGCGCCGGGTGTCGGTGGTATTCGAGGTTTCGGTGTCACCATCGTGAATGATCAGGTTGCTGTTGTAGGTGATGATTGGCAACAACCAATGAAAATCGAAGCCTTCAAGAAACTCTTTGAAAACTTCTACACGTCAGTTGCGGTTCAGCGATCTTTAAACGCGATGGGCTACCAAACAAACGCAAATGTGATGCCCAACAAAAACATCATTATACGTGGTGTGCAAGGGGCTGGTTACGTTGGCTAGTGGCTACAGATCCATAGATGTGGCAATCGACAAAGATGGCAAAGTTCACATAAAAACTTCTGGATTCTCCGGGCAAACCTGCCTGAAAGAGGCGGAAAGGCTCATTGCGTTGCTTCAGCAAGCAGGACTAGACGTAAAAACAGAAGATTTGAAGCTAACAGAAGAGGCGATGAAAGTTGCAGAAAAAGGTAGCGTTAGGGCTGAGAGGAAATAGCGTCTGCACGCTTGACTATGAAAACTTCGACTGGAACAGATTTAAGAGAGAACTAGCTAAACGAGGCATAGAAGTTACTCGCGAAGAGATAATTCTATGTGGCTGACTTCTTTTTTGGGTGAGAAGTGAATGACAAAGCGAAGTAAAGATTACACCATAGAAAAAAGAGACATCACAAGATACATTACGTTGCATGGTAAACCTCCTATCTGTTCTTGTGGTTGTGGTAGAGAAATTAAAGAGAAAGACGAAGTGCACGCAACTTCTAAGGGTCATCTACACTTAATTGAATGTTGGACAAAGCTTCAACATTGATAGTTACTGTGGCAAAGTCTTTAAGCAAATCCACGCTTCTACTTTTTTTCTTGGGTGAAGTTGCGAGGTTTGGGAGCATGGTCAACCCAGCAAGCCTCATAAGGGAAGCATTGTGGCGGAGGTTTTCTTCCCTCTGGTTACTCAACTCTCTCCAGAGCGCTAGGACCGTAACCACGTAAAACGGTCTTTCCAAGTAGAGTGTTTGTAACCTCGAAAGGAAACCCTTGGAAAGCTTGAATGCGCTGGTTCAAAAGGAGCTAAAACTCCTGAAAATCCAGCCCTCGCAACCAAATTTTTTGGGTGGAACAATACTCTAGAGAAATATTCTAGAGGTTGTTTTCATGGTATTTTATAAGTTTCTATAGATGATTTCATAGCATGGAAACTTTAGGTGTGTTAGACACGATATTGAAGTTACTGGAAGATGGGCAACCGCACACCCTAAATGAAATAAGCACACTTGAACCTTGCAGAAGAATCCCAATTACAACTCTTATGGAAGTGCTTAACTTTCTCGAAGAATTTGACTTCACTGAGAGCGATTATAACTCAGAGATGCTTGTATCTGAGTCGCAGATGACTCCGCTTGTCCGAGCTTTTTGTAAAACATTAAATGAGTTAAGCGAGAAGAGATAAGTAGCAGTTGCTACAAAGGTTGCTTTGACTATGCTTCGTTCTTTGGGTGAAAAAATCATGACTAAGAAAAGGGCAATTGTTGTGCGTGGATTTCTGATCGATTTTGGCGTACCAACCGAGGACCTGCTGAACGTTTCCATCGACGTAACTTCGTTGAAGAAGCGTGAGGATTACATGGCTTTTAAAGAGGGACTTGAAGACCAACTTAGAGAGATGGATAAGGATTATGCGAAGCGTAGAACTCTGCGAGGCAGATCGCTTAGGGCGCGATACACAACTGTTATTTCTGGCGGGCGCAAGATTCGAGTTAAGATCTTGCGGTTCTCTCCTTACCCTTCCCGGTTTGCTAACGAACTTAAAACAATGCGCCGAGAATGGTACGAGGAACTTGCTAGAAACACGATGATTCTTGGAAAGTCAAGTGGTTCTACTGCACTGGGTCGAGAACGAAACCTCTATTTGCTTCCCTACGAGAATGCGTTGGCTTTGACAGCCGTCAAGAGGCGGATGAATACGGCTCTTGAGGCTTTGCGAAAGAAACTGAGCGATTTTGAACAGACCAAACAATTCCACAAAGTGTTTTCATACGTGTCTGACAAAGTTAAAATGTCTATATCTGAAAAACCCTTGAACATTCATGACATTCGATTGGAGCTACTTCCCTTAAGCTTTGAACAGTCGGTGTTCGAGAGCTATCTCCAAGAAAAAGAGAGGGGCGCGGCTAAAGAAATTGACGAAGAAAGACAGCGCGGCTTGAAAGAGATAGAGGAAGAACTCACACGGACTAGGCGTGAAATCATTGAGAAAGCTGTTAGAGACTTGCAAGGTCGGTTAGGCTCTGTTATGGAACAGTTGGCTAGAATCACAGCGTTGAAGGTGAGCGAGAAAGAGGCTAAGAAACTCAAGAAGAACATTGAAGACGTGAAGGCTTTAGCTGACAGCGCAGGTGTAGGATGGTGCATCGAAAGAGTGACGGAAACAAGCCTCAAGTTGCTAGACGCTATGACAACACAGAAGAAAGGCGCGATAAAAGAGGCGGCTGAAGCGTTAGCGAAGGAAGCGGGAGTAGAGGCGACAACAGACGCAGCCGAAACTTTAAAGAAAAGTGCGTTAGCCTTGACAACAGAAACATCACCACGATTAAAAGCGCTGCTCGAAGAACTAATGTGATCCTCTTTTTTGGGTGAAAACTTTGAAAAAATTCCCATTATTCGTAGCAACGCTCTCAATTGCAACCATCTTGCTGATTGCCATTTCCATATTGACTTTCCTTGGACCGAAACCGTCAATAATTCAAGCAACTGTTGATATAAAACCCGACACGCTAGACTTAGATTCTCCGCCTGAGTGGATTACAGCCTATATTAAGCTTCCTAGCGGTTACAATGTAAGCGACATTAACGCCTCATCAATTCTGTTAGACAATGTGATTCCAGCAGTAACAAGTCGAGTTGAAGGAGACACTTTTATCGCCAACTTTGACGGCGCAACAACAAGAAACTACATAGAATCAAAACTGTATCACATAGGCATTGTTACTTCACTAACAATAACAGGGCAAATAGGCAAGGTTAAATTTGAAGCTTCAGATGACATCGCAGTTGTTTGGACTAACCCTTTTTTTGGGTGTTTTTAATTTGGCAACAAAAGTGTTGGATGATAGCGCTGAAGACATTGAGAAGCTATACGACGCATTAAAAAAGAACAACAAGAATGAAGCAACTATCCTATTAACACATTTAGTAAAGGTTCATAAACTCACTAGAAAAATCGTGGAAGCACGCATTAAGGTTATAGGCGCTGAAAAAATCGGTAGAGTAAGTGCAGAAAACTGAAAAAACATTTTTGGTGAAATAAATTGGATACAGGTATATTCGTCAGAATAAGAAGAACTCTTGGCGGCTTTAGCAGAGAAGTGTTTATTCTCAGTGAAAGCTTAACGAGAATCGAAATTGAAAGGGAAGTTGCCGATTATCTAAAGGACCCTTCTGACACTTTCATTCATGGCGACTTACACATCGAAGAGGAGAAATGCAAAATTTGGAAAGCGCCTAAACCTTTGAAAGATAAGGTTAACATTGTCTTAGCAGAAACGTGGTCGGCAAGTGGAACTTGCTGGGCTTTCGCTTGCAGAAACGAAACAGAAATAAAGGAAGTCCTTCGCCACACAATGAATTATGAGCAGTTTGATAAACTCAACGCCAAAATATACAGAGGTGTTCCTGTCTTGCAAGTAGCAACTGCTAAAAAAGACAAAACTGTTGACCGCATAACGGCACTGAAGATGGAACTGACTTAAATCTTCTTTTTGGGTGATGAAACCTATGGTGAGTGAAGGAAAAGGAAGACTCTTCAGACGAAAAGACGGCAAATACCTAATCTATGTGCCAGTGGACCTAGCAGAAGACAGCATGTTTCCACTACCAACAAAAGACTCGCGTCCATTGAAAATAAGCTTCAAAATAGGCGACAAAAAAATCCTCATTGAAGAGTGGACAGAACCAAGTGAACAATAGCAACAAAAAATAAATAATATCCCATTCTTTTTTTCTTGGGTGAAGAAATATGTTAGGTGAAATGTATAAACCAAAAGGGTTAGCATTGGAAACAGCGCGAGCCGTATTAGAAGTCGATGAACCTTACGCCTGCAATGTTGCTTGGGGCTGCTCAAATCAATGTGCCTATTGTTACGTGCCAAAAATTACACATCAGAAAGCGACTGGGCTAGTCCTCTATCCGAAGATTCCTCCTGTTGATATGGTTCGTAGACAGCTAGAAAAAATGCCTCTAAATCAAAGACCCAAAGGTGTTTTCATATCGTTCTGCACTGATCCATATTTGCCTAAAAACAGGAATGCCACAGAGAATTTAATTTCGTTTCTGCTTGACGAAGGCATTGAAGTAGCAACATGTTCCAAAATAGACGCTTCAGAATATGATGTGCGTCATGGCATGACGATAGTTTCCGAGGACTATACTTTCTGGCAGAAATTTGAGCCGAATGCTTTGAACCCCAGATTTAGACTTCAAAAACTAGAACATTGTAAAAGCAAACATGAATCCGTTTGGGATTCGATGGAGCCGTATCCGCCCTCAGCCATCTACAAACAAAACTTAACTAACTTACTTGACGAACTTAACTTCGTTGACCTCATAATCTTTGGAAAATGGAATTATGACGCCCGTGCGCGCACAGAACAAGCACGTAAAGAATACGGCGAGAACATCGCTGTTCTAACCGACTTCTGTAAAAGCAACAATATACGACTGCATGTGAAGTCTGACACAATGAAGTTTGCCAATCCATAGAAAATCTTTTATGCTTAAGCATATACTTACGTTTTGAGTGAAAATAAACATGGAAAAAGTTAAACCGCCATTAACAATAACTGAAGTTTTGCAGGCCAACGTAAAAGTCACAGTGCAGAAGACGAGAAAAAGATACTATCGGACTAAGAACTATGCAAAGCACATAACTAGAATGTACGTAGGAGAGCCAAAAGAAAAAGCCATTCATGAATATTTCTTGCCTGAAGGACGTGGATGGAAAAGAGTTACTGAGGAAGAGTTTAAAAAGGCAACAAGTGAAGAAGCTGTCAAAAAGCTGCATAAACAACTGACAGAAGAGCTAAGGCAACGTGTAGAACGGATAATGTCGAAGGAATAACCGCTTTTTCTTTTTTGGGTGAATGATTATGTCAAAGGGTAAAGAAACCAGGTTGAAGATTCTGACTTTCCTGTCAAAGAATGGCTCGAAGCATTCAAGTCAAGTTGCTAAGGATGTTGGAATCAGCCATGACTCTGCCTACCATCATTTGATGGTTTTGGCTAGTGATGGTCTTGTGGAGAAGAATCAGCTTAGTGAACGCATGATTCTGTGGAAAATCACTGAAAAAGGCTTGAAAAAAGTGAAAACTAAAAAGTAGCAAATGCTACAATTTTTTGGGTGAAAAAATCATGATGCAAAAAGGAATTGCTGAATGTGTTAAGTGCGGAAAGACGACAGAATGCGTTTGGCTTCCTAACAACTATGAATCCACAAATTATCCATACTGTGAAAACTGCTTAAAAGAAGCTTTGGACGCTTTTAAGTAGCAGTTGACTTAATCTTTTTTGGGTGAAGTAAATGGAAGATAAAAGATTACATGAACTCTTGGCATACGCTAAAGTTTGCTTCGATAAATGCACAAGCCCCTTTGAGACGATGCACTTAGTAAAGAAAAACGTCACAGCAGATGAATGTAGAGAACTTAGTCAAACGATTGCTGACATAATAGAGGATGAATTAGACTACAAAACTTGCGTAACTGGACTTAGGACTGCCACGGGTCCATTAAGTAAAGAATTGATTGCTCAAGCTGAAAAAGAATTCGCAGAAACACAAACCTAACTTTTTGGGTGATTGCTGTGAAATTTAGGTTGAGCGAAACGTTTGTAATTGATACTGATTCGCCGCCTTGGAAAACTGAAGGTTTACGCATCGGTTTATGGGGTGGAAGTGGAAGTGGAAAAAGCAGCACGGCTGCACTCTTCGCCGAGCAATTCCTTACTCAAGGCGGAACAGTTGTAATCTTCGAGCCGAGAGCGGAGTATCACACGTTGAAGGAGAAATGGGATATTGTTGTATGTGGCGGTCCATACGCTAAAGACATAGACTTCATCCCAACTTCACCTAGCACTTACGCTAAAGCTGTTATCGAACAAGGAGTTTCAGTAGTTTTTTATACAACCGATGTGGAAGATGAGACCAAACTAATCGAGTTTATCTCTCGTTTCTTATACTACCTCTTAAAATACAACGAAACTGTAAAACGCCCAATCATGCTCATAGTTGAAGAGACACATGAATACGCTCCAATGTCAACAAAAGGAAGAGTCTCACCGCCTTGGGTCTTTTCACGAATGATAAAATCCTTCAAAACAGCAAGCATAGATGCCAGAAAACTAAACATTGTTCCAATAGCCTTATCTCCAAGACCGCAAGAAGTTAACTTTACAATTCGTCAACTCTGCAATCTCACATTCTATGGAAAATTCTCACCTCAAGACGTTCATTACATAGAATCTCAATGCCTCAAATACTACGACCACTCTTTCTACAGAGGCAAAGACCTATTAGACTTAAACACTGGACAGTTCGCAGTCATAACAAGCGGACAAACATTACCACTCCAAACAATCACACAACCACGCTTAACCAAACACGGCGCCGAGACACCCAAACTAACCTACATTGCACCACATAAGGAAGAGACTAAAAACGCAGTGGATAGCTTAACAAAAACCATAACAGACGCGTTAGAGCGTGAACGCCAAGAAGAAACAGAACTAGAACGAGTGAAGAAACAACTTGCTGATGCGATAAAGGACTCCGAAGAAAAAGATAGTAGAATCAGGGAGTTGGAGACTGCGTTGACTGTTGCGGGTAAGTTAAAGGTTGAGATGCCACCTGCGCCAGCTCAGAAGCCTGTTACTGTGACGATTAGTGAGGGAACTGTTGTTTCACCAAGTGTATCGACTACATTGCCTACATCGAATATACCGCATTTAACTAACCGCAGAAATTTAGGAGATGCACTTCGAGAATTGTTAAAGACACCGTATTGTTATGAAAGGAACGGTTTGATTCCAGAAGAGATAATGGATGTTCTTAGGCAAAATGCAATTCCATTTAATTCTCACAACGTGAGAAGTTGGCTTTGGTGGGCAACAAAGTCAGGAAAAGTTAGGCGGACACGTGAAGGAAATAAATATCGGTATTGGATTGCTTAGTGTGTGTGCACACACACTTATTCATGCGGGGTTTCTTTTTCTTTCGTGATTAACCGTTTTGTTGGCATTGGGATTGTGCGTCCAATGGCGTATCCTGTGAGTGGTCCGAGTAAATACATGGCTTCTTGAATGTGGTCTTTCCAAATTAGGAATAAAGCAGCTATGCCGACGAATAGCATAGCCATTATTTCTCTGATGTCTATTGACCAGTCTGGCGTTTCAATTCCAGGATTTAAATAGGGAGCAACATTCCTAAAAATCATTACTTTTCCGTCTCGGTAACGGATTCCAAATTTCCAATTCACCATTCCGCTCACTTCCGTTCAACTATGCGCCACAGCTTGCACCACAGATAGATAAAGCAAACTGACAATTTAGAATTTTCTCCTCTGTTAAAGCGTTTCAACTAAAAAAAGGGGAAGTTGCAGTTTAAAGTTAGGTGTCAAGATGTTGCTGACAGGTCTTTAATCGCGCCTATGGTTAAATCTAAGATTATGCCTATGCCACCTGCGATGTTCGCTGCGTATGGGTATGCTGGTGTTCCAACGGTAAATGCTTGTATCATGGCTGTTAAGCCTCCCACGTAGAATGCAAACCTTGTTGCAGTGGCTCCTAAGAGATTTGCTTCATATTGTATGACGCTTCTTTTTTCTGAGTCTGTTTCAAGCCATTTGTAAGTGAAGCCTAAGATGTTTCTGAGGAAAGTGAAGAATATTGTCGCTGTACCTGCCGTGAACACGTAGACGATGAGTCCCCAAGTTCCTTGAAGTTCAGTTGCGATTGTTGATGCGTCAACTGTTTGCACTAGACTTTGAATACCCGTCAAAACGACTCCTACAACAATGAGAATAACTATTGCTTGATAGAGTCGCATTTTTAGTTTCCTCATAGAAGCAATTAGGTTGGTTAAGTTTTAAAGTTTTCTGCTGTGTAGCAACTGCTAATAGGATAGATTATTGTTCTAGAGTGTTCTTCCATACAGTTTTATATTAAAGTAAAATCATTATGATAGTGGGAGTGGGGGGTTGCTGTGAAAAGAAAGTATTTATTTTATGTTGTTTGTTTAAGTCTCTTGATTTGTTCAAGCTTCGTATTCGTCTATACTCAACAAATTGCGACAAAGATTGATAAACTGTCAGAACTGCTTTCACCTGACAACATCGGGGTTCTTTACAGAGAAGAAATTGCCAGCGAAGTGGTGAAGTTGAAGAGTTGGATGGCAGTTTGGAGTTTAGTTGGAGTCACACTCTTGGCATCAACTATAATTCTTCTGATTCTTTCCTTCACGAAAAAAACCTTTATTCGATTTTTGTTAACTACATTTTTGACGCTGGTATTACTGAGTTCACTGGTGCAAACAGTTGTTTCCGTTGGAAACTTATATTATCGACCCAGAGCCGAATTGCCAAAAACCATAGATCTTGGCGGAGCGACACGAACTTTTAATGATGCAAAGGCAAACATAACAATTCAATGCAATGACATTCAAGATTTATTTGTTGCTTTTCTATTGGCTATCGGTAATCCAAATACGCTAGAGTTTATCGAAGTAGGTTACTTTCAAAACCGCACTGGATACTATCTTTATTCAAGTTCCCAAATAGGCATAGAATACCAATTGATTATTTTCGGAGGAGCCGTAGTCGGCGACACTTACAACTTACGTGTTGCTTCAATGGGGTATGTTGCTAATGCTAGAATTAATGAACAAATAATCCAGAAGATAACATTTAGCAATGTAGATTATTTAGAATATGTTGTTCAAGCTGAAACACCTTATCCATATAATACTATGAATGGAGAATTTAGAGGTATGCGTGTTGGTTATTGGAAATTAGATACCTCAGGCATATACAGCATATCACCTAATGAAATAACACCCTCATTAACTTGGATTTACGTTTATAGCGGCTGGCCAGAAGATTACGTTACAGCTACAAATGAATCTCCATACACGATTTCTTTGCAGACTGAAGGCTCTGCGGTGATAGGAGCTACAATTTCAAGTAAACCATTTACTCCAAGTTATAGCTGGGGTGGCTGTGAAGACGAGAAGGAAGATGACTGATTTATCATTTATTTCACTCCATTATGCTTTTCGTAAGAAAACAATTATTTTTCAAAAGCCTTGAGTGGAATAGGGGTAACCGATTTTTGTGGTCATAATCACCTTGTCTGCTGAACCAGTATTTCTAAGAGGTTTTTAATGTCTTCAATAGTCCAGTCCTTCTTTGGTTTCGCTAAAATCTTATCTCGCACCATCATTAAGCGTTCAATTTCCAGTTCCTCATCACTCACTACATAAGGTTCTCTTCGGAGAAGTTTCCCGGTTCCTTGCTCATAAACTTCTTTATATCTTGTCTCTGGCATCTTAATCACGCTCTCCTAAGTGCTATAACTTCTCTCAATGTAGTTAGAGTTGCACCTGCTGGAAATGTGCTTGGAAAAGGATTAAAATTATAGCTAATGCTCCAGCAGTTGTAGCCTGTTGCATAAGGTCCAGTTCGCCCAACAGGTAGATAATAAGCACTGTGACCGCCTAAGAAGTTTCCTAACACCGCTGCGAGAAGCACAAGCCAATAAAGTCCAGGGCTTAACGTTACATTTATCACAATTTCTTTTAGCCCAGTTGTCGTGGTATTAACAAGTCCAGCATCCAACAGTAAACTACTTGGATAACAGTCGCCGTTATCATTATAAATTCCAAGCCTAATTGCACCCCCCGTTACTTCAGTTGCGACATGTATAGCTATTCGGTCAAAACTTTGTGTAATTGGAACATGGAAAGGAAGCGCATAAATATAATTCTGCGAAATACCTACTGCGCCTACTGCACCTGCATAAGGCAAAGTGTGATATTGTCCCGTTCTCCTATGTTTCATCCATGAAAGTGGTAAATTAATTAGTTTGCTTCCATCCCAGCGGCGAAGAGGTGGACCTAACGTGCCTAAGAAAAGCCCATCTGTCGCTGGATTCCAATCGCTTTCAGGCGTGAGGATAAGTCATGTGGACTCAGGTTGTTACAACCCGAAGTTTTCCACTACTATCCACAGCCAATTTGCGAGGAGTCCCAGCATCATCTCCATAAACTTGTCCAAGCAACCGAGCCGCACGGTCTGAAACATCAACTTCTGTTCCAGCAACAAGAGTTATGGCGTCTTGAATCTTCTTTATTCCATCTTCCTCGATAATGCGCTGAAGCAGTCTTTCTTCTTTTTCACTGCGTCTACCAGACATGATAATTCCTCACATTTTAAATATATTTGTAAATTAATAAAGTTAATATTTGCGGAGCCATTAGTTCTAACAGGTCTTGCGCAAGACGATGGCAATGATGCATCCTTACCGTTCCTAACGCTTTGAAATCGCGATATAATGAAGTTTCATGCCAGCAGACAGAGACCAAAATTCAAATGAATCAACTTTCACGTTTCGTATGTTAATTGGGCTCATTAGCGCATCGAGTGGAAGTCCAATAGATTGATAAAGCATAGGAATAACTGTGCTTAACCCTGCGTTGACTGATGCTTCAATTTTGTCGCGATATGCGTTGAAGGCTGCTTGAGTTTTGGTTTGGCTGTCGGCGAATCCATTGTTGACGCTTGTTTGAATTCTGGAGGTTAAGGTGTTTAAGGCTTCTTGAGTTTTTGTTCGGGAATCTGATAGGCCGTCGTTTACTGCTGTTTGAATTTTGTCTTTGTATTCGTTGAGGGCTTTTTGGGTTTTGTCTCTGAAATCGAACAATGCATCTCGAACATTAATTATGGCTTCTCTAGCTTTTTTCAAGCCAGAGTTTATTGCCTCTATAACGTCGTTGGCTTTTGATTGCATTGTGTAAAGAGATTTCACCATTTTATTTAGGAGATCGGCTAATTCAACGTTAATGTCTTGGCATATTCCAAAGAAACATATTTTGCCTGGAAGGAAGTATGGAAAAGTTTCGTTTAAGAATGGTATGGTGACGACTGGGATTTCAATGGTGGGGGTTGTGGGAAGTTCGACTGCTGGAACTTTAATTTCAGAGGCAGATGGCAAAGTTATTGTGGGTATGCTGATTGGTGACGCTTTTGGAAGTTCAATAGTTGGTATGCTGATTGTGGGCGCTGTCACTTTAGGCGGCGTACCTTCTCGTAGTTCAGCAATGGCAACAATGGTAGGTGGCTCTAAAAAGGCTACTTTTGCACCCGTAACTGGATCATAATATAAAGCTCTGTACCAACCACGCCCAGGCGCTTCAACAACACCCTTCGCTAAGCTAGGCACTTCTTTGGGCAAAAGCTTCCGCAATTCTGCCTGAATTTGTTCTACAAGAGCCATACCAACTACCTCATGACGGTTTGGTGAAATACCATACGGCAACACCTATGATAATGATTACAGTTACAGCGCCTAAAACGATGATTCCAGCTGTTTCTGGCGCGATAGGTAACGGAGGAGCCTCTGGGGCTGGCGGAATGATCGTAGGAGCGGGTATCGCAGAGATTATTTCAACTGGCGGCATTTCAACTCTTGGAATTTCAATTGGCGGAATGACTGTTGGAGGCACTTCTTCAGGTGGAGGCGCAACTGGTGGAGCGACAGGCGGTGGACCAGGTGGAGGTGGAGGCGAATAGACGAAGACAGCTTCTAACGTGTGATTAGTGTTCATGGTGACGCTAATTGGGTTGTATGCGCCTACATTAACTCCGTCAAGATTCCAATGGTCAAAAACATAGTCTTGCTGTGGAATTGCTGTTACTGAAGCCATGCTTCCTTCAGCGTATTTGTATTGACCTGGAGCTGGATTGGTTGTTCCACCAACTGCTGCTGTTATAGTTAGGATATATTCAACTGTTGGTGGTGGAATGCCTTCAGAAACAAATATAGTGAATGTTCGCGAGTCATCAACTATTCCATCATGCCCACTTTCTACTCGCAAATTAAGATTTTTATTAGGCATTGTTCCATAATAATTACTGCTTGCTGTGCGAGCGGGGTCAATAGGAAATGAAGAAGTATACGAATAAAGAACCTTACCTGTGTCTGTATCTGTTAATTTGAAAAAAAGGTATGCAGAAGCATTTCCAGTGTTGAATACTTCTACGCTAACATAGATTGAGTTGCCGTCGGGAATTATTGGTTTTTCTTGACTAGGATATATTCTCCAAGCTTTACGCGCTGTTAAATCTCCAACAGTGATGTCCGTTATCTTTCCAATAGCCGGCATTTAAGTTTCTTCTCCGACTATTTCAGCATTGACTTCGGCTGCTGTTCCGCCAGATGGAATTTTTGCTTTAAGCAGAAGTTCAGTGGAGCCATTGCCTTTCAGATAGTTGTCATGTGAAATTAAGTGGTAGTCTAAGGGAAACCAATCGGTGAAGGGAAGCTTCGCCATAACATAGTAGGGGATGGTTAATTCTTCTCCGCCCCAAAAAAGTTGAACGATAATGTCTTCTGAACATGAAACAGCAATCTTAGTTAGTTGAAACCTTTTGTCTTTAGTCGGCGTGTATTTTGCAACTGTTTGATAAGTTGTTGTAGGCGCCGCAAGACTTCCTTTATTAACGATTGGACCCGTCGGTTTAGGAATCACTCGCATTTCAGGGGGTATGCCAGGCACTGCGGGTGGTGGAATTGTGGGAGGAGCGGGTATTGCAGGGATTTCAACTCTTGGAATTTCAATTGGCGGTATAGCTGGGGGGCCAACAACTACTGTTGGAGGAAGAGTTATGCCTTGCGCTGTAAGCCATGCTGCAAGTATATCGCGTATCTGACTGTCTGTAATTGCCATGTATTCAAGGAGTTTGTCTCTTCTAGAGAAGAGTTGACTGAGCGCGTCAAAAAAAGTTGGGGGTGGAATCTGTGGAGGCGGCTGAGTAGGAGGCGCTTCAGGCACTTCGTCACCCATGAAGTGTCACTTTTTATAAGGCTTGTGCTTCACCGTGCATTGAAACGTCTATTCGTCCGCCTGTGGTCTGTTGGAACGTTACTCTTAGTCCTGCGTCGTAGTCGTAGGCTTCGATTATGAGTGGATAGCGCCAAGACCTACCTATGTGTCCTTTAGAAGCGAGTTTGATGGTTTTGACTTTAAGCCATTTTAGAGGCGTAGTTGATAGGTTCTTGGAAACTTCAAGATATGCTAAGGCTTCTTCTTCAGAAGCAACATCAACCTCGTAGATCTTGCCCTTGAATCCTTGCTTAACAGTGTAGTAGCCGAGTGTTCCAGACACGCCGTCTATCGTCATGCCTGTGATAGCTATTTCTGAAGTTGAGCCATTGTGTGTCGCATAGATACTGATCGGTTTAGGTGCGGGTCTTAAAGTTTGGTCCATTTTCTCACTTCCACTGTCCAAGTGCCCGCCACTCGTTGATGACGCCTTGCACCTGTGGTTTGGTAGCTGTTACGGGTATGGGTCTGCTGATTTTCATGTTGCTTTTGAAGTCATAGTCAAAGGTTTTTCTGCCGTAAACGGTGAACCATTTTGGTTCTGGTCGATATTTCTTAGCTAAGATGTCCATGATTACGTCTACGTCAGTGAGGTATTTGATATTGTAGACGCCATACGTGAATCGTATGTAGGGGTCAATGGTTTCTGAGCCGTATTGGTTGTAGAAAACCCAGTCCAAGTGAACCTTTGGAATAGCGATGACTTCTACTGGTGGCCAAACGAAACCGTAGGGTTGCCCAGTTGTGCCTGGGAGAAGGTCATGGTAGTCTGATTGTAGATAGCCGCTGATCCATGATGGGTAAACCCACATGCTTGGAAACAATTCGAGGAACAGGTGTATTAAATAGTCTACATCGTCAAACTCAAACATATCTTTGAGTTCTACGCCACCAAAAGTTCCTTTAAGCCTCTGCGTGCCACTATTTCCCGCCGGCGCAATCTCAACACCAAGCTTGCCATACTCGAAAGGACGCACCATTTTATCTATAACTTGAAAGGGAACTATGCCCTCGCCTGCCTTAGTTATAGCATGAATAACACCGATTTCATTGACATCCAAGAAAACCTTTTTTCCATTCCAGTCTCTCAATTTTTCAACACCAAAAGCTAGAGTATTTAGTTTTAGGCTTAAAACTTTTTGCTCAGTTTGCCGACGGAAAAAGTAGCAATTGCTAATGCGAACTCAATAGAAGCCATAAATTTCTACGGCTGCGGAGCCCAAATCAACTGCAAGAGTTATTTTTTCTATTGCAGGTTTTTTGAAGTCTAGCATTGGCATTGTAGCGTATGCGTTTATTGGAACCCATTGTGGCTGATCGTTAATTTTCACTTGCACATCATTGGGACCACCGTTATAGATGTCCACCATACTTAGTTTTCTGTAGGGGTATTCCTCTAGTAGTTTAATGACTGTTGTTCCAGTCACTGTGGCAGACAAATAAACAGGCACTCCTTCAGGTGTTGCTTCCTTTTGCGCTTTATCCATGTTCTCAAGCTTGGACTCAACAGACTTCAAAGAATTGCGAATGTCTAAGAGCAGTTGGGCTTGAACTTCCTCAGGAGATAACCTTAGCCTTTTACGCTCACGCTCTGACAACTTCCTTAATCAGTCCTTTTTCATCTGTTTCAACTTCTAAAGAGCGCTCTAGACTGAGTTGTGGTCTAAAGTAAAATGATGCTGCAATCCAACCTATCAATATTCCAAAGCTTAGAGCCGCGAGTCCAAATGCTACTATTGCCAAATCATCGGATGAGGCCATGATTTCAGACCTTCAACTGGTTGAATTGACTCAGACTAAGTATTTTAGATTTCTGTTTAAATAACTTGTTTAATTGTGCCGCTCTCATCCGTCTCTACTTCCACCGCTCGACTTGATTCAACGATTCTGGTCATGTAGATGAAAACAAAGGAGAGCGACACTCCAGTTAAAAGACCGACACTAAAAAATACAAGAGCATTAATTATCTCTGACTCATTAGCCAAACCTATTTCCCAAAATAGATTACCATTCTTCTCCGTTTAAGACTTTGCGTATCAGCACCATGTATCTTTCTGCGCATTTTTCTTTGGAGAATCTTTCAGCGTTTTGGCGGCAATCTTTTGGCCTTAACAAATGTGCAGAAAGATTAAGACGCTCAAGCATTTCAGGGACATTTTCGGTAACAAAACCAGATTTCATATCTTGTATCACTTCAGGAACAGCGCCGCTTGCTGTTGCTATAACTGGTGTTCCACACGCATTTGCTTCTACAAGATTGAGACCGAATACTTCACTATACTCCTCTAGGAGGGGGCTGATGAGTGCTTTGGCATTTTTGAGATAATGGATTTTTAAGTCGTGTGAAACTTCGCCCATGTAAGAAATTTGTTTGCCGTCGCATCTACGCATGACTTCCATGACGAAGTTGGGGTCTTCCACATACTGGTCTGATCCCATCAAAACACCTTTCATGTTAGCTTTCTTGCATAAGTCAATAAATTGTAAAGCGCCTTTGTAGTAGCTCATGCGCGACAAAAACACTAAATAGTCTTCTTTCTCCTCTTGAAAAGGATACATGCTGAGGTCGATGCCGTTATACGCGTAGTCAGCGTCAGTTTGATAAACAGTTTTGATGTAGTCTCGATGAAATTTTGAAACGCCACAGAGACATGGTTTTTCAATTGGAGGCTTACTTCCCCAAGGGCGTAAACCGTGCAATACTTTGATGATTTTTAAGTTTTCTTGAGCCTTTGAATTCATAGTCCAAAACTGCCAAGTGTGATCCAAAACTACATCGAAGTCTTTTAGAATCCAACGGTATTTATCATAAGCAGGTTGCTCTGGGTTCTGAAAAGAGGGTTGTTCACACTCGAAGATGTTGACCTTCGAATTTGGCCAGCGTTCTTTGAAGGTTGCTTGGCTTCCAACAGCACAGATAAGCGTAACCTCATTTCCCATAGCCTCAAGAGACTGAGCCAAGCCACCAACAACTTCCTCAAGTCCAGCATAGCCTCTGCTAGGAGAAGTGAAAACCATCGTGCTAATAATTCCAATTTTCATCGTCTCACCTTTCTTTCCATTTTAACTTAACTTGGATAAAACAATTCTTTCTCCTTTGGACCTTTATTCCAAGGAGGTTTTATAGTCATGTCTCTCCCACAACCATCTACTTTTAATCTGTCGCCCAAACTCATTTTCTATCTCATCTCTTAATTCAACGATTCTATTTGAGGAAAGTTTGCTAGTTGCTACAAACGACTTAGCTGGTCCTTTGTAAAACATTCCTTCATAAAGAAGCTTTCGCATTATTTCTTTATCAAAAATCAAGTCGTATTTTTCAGGGTGTTCCCATTGAGGGCTTCCCGGATAAGGAGTGTTGACCGTCACGTCGAAGTCGTCTGGCTCGTTTTTCCTTAGCCACTCCCTCGTCTCTTTCACGCTTTCCTCGTCTTCAGATGGTAGACCAATTATAGTGAAGGCCTTGAAACTAATTCCTAGGATTCGGCAGATTTTTCTCGCTCTAGTATTCTGTTCAACTGTCGTGCCTTTACCTATGGTGTTCAGTATTCGCTGTGACCCAGACTCAATTCCGCAACCAACTTCCACGCAACCCGCTTCCTTCATCGCTTGGGCAATTCCACCGTCGAAAAGGTTAGAGCGAATAAAACATCGAAACTTAATTTGTAATGGCTTCAATGCCTCACATAGTTTTATGGTTCTCTCGTGGCTAAGGTTGAACTCATCATCCCAAAACATGAACGCTTCGTAGCCATAAAGGTTCCTGAGAACTTGTATTTCCTCAACTACGTTTTCTGGACTGCGAAACCTCACTTTGCGGTAGCCTTCCCAATGACTACAGAATGCACAAGCATACGGACAGCCACGCTGGGTTATAACGCTCATTGCGTTTGAACTATCAACTTTATAATGGTATCTTTTGATATTGATAGCTGACCAATCAGGAAATGGAAGAGCATTCAAATTAGTGACTTCGTGACTGTGATAACCTTTAAGACCACACTCCAAAACTTCTTGGAAGGCTAATTCACCATCTCCAATAACAACGGCATCAAAACCGACATTTAAGCAACTATTGGGATCAGAACTCGCATGTGGACCGCCAGCGACGCAAACTTTGTCTTTTCTATACTCATGCTTTATCCATTTTAAGAAGTGAACCATGTTATTGAACTGAGGCGTTGTTCCAGTGACTCCAATAACATCTGAATCTTCAACTTTATCCCATTTTTTACCATGTATTCTTTCCTTATAATCATTAAAATCATAGACAACAACTTCATGTCCACATTTTTTAAGATAAGACGAAAGATAAAGCGGACCCAATGGGACAAAGGTCAGAGGTTCAAGAAGAAATGGGCTAGGTGGAATGATTAAGACTGCTTTCAATAGCCTTCCTCTATGAGCCATTTTGCAGTGCGTCTAATTCCTTCTTCCAAGCTTATTTTTGGTTCCCAACCTAAAACTCGCTTGGCTTTGCTGATGTCTAAATGTTGTCGCATTCCCAGTTCTCCACGTCTGTATGTGTATGTGTGGCCCACTGCTGGAACTTTGTCGAATTCGGCCTCCCGCGCGGTGATTTCTGCGCATTTTTTAGCTAGATCTAAGATGGAGATTTCGATGCCATTGGATATATGGAAAACTTCTCCTAAAACTTCTTCTCTTGGGGCTTCAATTAATTTCATCCATGCATCCAGCACGTTTTCCAAGTAAGATGGATCCCGAGTGGTTAATGGAGAATCAACCCAAAACTGTTTTCCTTTCAACGTTTTAATAATGAATTGCGCGATGCTTTCATCTTTTCGCATACCTATTCCGAATCCCATGCCTATGCGAATGATGGACACTGGTAGATTGTAGCAACGGAAGTAACTCATACACAGAATCTCTGAACATGCTTTAGTTGCTGCATAAGGGTTAGCTGGGGTGGGCGGTTCCGTTTCTTTGATTGGCAGATGCTCTGTTGGTGTCCTTCCAAAAATGACGCCGCTACTAGGATAAATGAATAGTGCAATTGCTGAGTTTCTAGCGCATTCAAGCAAGTTTATTAAGCCGTCAAGATTTTCCCATAAAGTATAACGAGGGGCAGTTAAACCCAGCGGAGTGTTGGCTTGTGCGCTAAAGTCGGCGAGAATATCGCTTCCTTGCAGGTCATCTGGCTGAAGGTCATGAATAGATTTCCATTGATAGTCAACTTGGTCAATTACATCCTTTAGGCGGTATGCATCAACAGGCGCAACAACATCACACCCTGCCACTTTGTAACCTTTTTGTAGCAATTGCTTCACTAAAGCCGACCCTGCCGCACCTGCCAAGCCCGTTATATAGACTTTCATTTTTAAGCAACCTCTCTATCTTTCAATTTGCCATAAAGGTTAAGATAGTTTTGCGCAGCCACGTATCTATCAAATTTCTCAACTGCTACTTTTCTGCACGCCTCTGGAGAAATTGAATCTATATTTTTTATGCCTTCTAAGTATTCTTCTTCAGTTTTGCAGACAAAACCGTTAACTCCGTTTTCGATTATTTCTGGAAGAGCGCCTAGATCGGAACATATCACTGGACAGCCACACGCCATTGCCTCAATTAGCACAAGCCCAAATGGTTCGTGACTTTCTGAAGGAAAGATTAATGCTCTGGAAGATCGGTAATACTCACGTTTGAAGATGTTGCCAAAGGGCTGTTTTGGTTCTTTAAGCATTTCTATTTTGGCGCCTTTCTCGTTGGCTTTTTGAATTATTTCGCTGAATCTAACACCATAAAATTGATGTTCTAAAATTTCTCTGCTGGCTAAGACCCTGAAAGGAACACCAGCACTCATTACGAGTTCTATCGCTTTGCCGAGACCTTTGTAAGGAGTAGGTCTGCCAACCCAAAGGAAGTAATCTCCTTTGGAATAGTCTTCGTTAGGAGTGTAGAATGAAGTGTCACATGCCCATGGAATAATGTGCACTTCATTTTCTTCAAATCGTTTGGGAAGTGGAATATCAAATTCAGAGTTTTCCCAAGCCGTACCTTTAAATTGTGAGACAGCGTTGACTACTAATTCTTTCCATTTGTTGCTTCCAACAATCATATTCCAAGGTCGGCATCTAGGCCAAATCGTGACAACCCCGTTTAAGACGTTAAAAAGTTTCTTTGCATGTTCGCGATGGAACCAATAGATTTGTTCAGCAACCAAGTGATCATGGGAACAGTCTATGATAAAATCGCTTTTCAATAGCTCATCCTTATAAAGCTGATAGACTTCATTTTCAGCCGCTAAAGAAATCGAGCCATAAGTTCCACGAATATAATGAAGAAATCCATTTGTGGGGCATTTGCTTCCAGGAGCCGCAAAGAGATGAATCTCGTGACCCATTTGAGCTAACGCTTCTGCTAAGTCCCAGAAAAACACTTCTCCACCATAGGCGATCGGAGGTGTGCTATAAGTGGTTGTTGAAATTAAGGAGATCTGCAGGTTTTTATCCTCCAAATAGATTTAATCGGATACGTTTATTAAACAATTTCGCTTAAATAGTTATTCGTTGATTAATAAAGATGAAGTGAAATAGATGGTGAAGGTAAGCGTAAGTCTTGGAAGTTCGCGACCAGGCGGCTTGGATATTTCTCTTCGAGGTTTAGCTGATCAAACATACGAAGATTTTGAAGTAATATTCGTAGATTCAAGATACCATAAAAGACATGAAAGAGTGTTAGACTACGTTAAGAAGGTTGGGATAAAGCAACCATTCTACCATGTTCCGAATCATCGCTACAATAAAGAGTATCCGACATCTTGTGCTGGTGTGAACACGGGGTTCATGCTCTCTAAGGGAGAAATCGTGATAATGTTGCTCGACTACGCCTACACTCCTCCTGGATGGATAGAGAATCACTTGAAGCACCACGACAAGAGAAGGTTCGTTATGGCTCCGCACATTTACCACAACCTGCCAGAAGTTGTGACGAAAGACGGCCAACAACCCATAACGTTCGCAGATTACAGAAAATGGAATACAAGTACAGGATGGGCAACACAAGCAAGCGAACCCCATGTAACTGTTGAGAATATCCTTAAGCAACGCGAAAACTTTGACGAAATCAGTATTTTTAAGAACCCATTTGAACCTTCAGTTTTCTCAAAAGTTAAGCGGATGCAACCTCCTCATCAAGACCCCAAGTTGCTACAGCCTGAAGGCCCATCAACACACAACTATAGTCACACGAAGAACGAGAGCTTTCTGCGCGAGGATGTTCTCTCCATAGGTGGAGAGGACGAGCACTACGACAGAGGAGGAGGACCAGGTGATCTGCTTTTCGGATGGCAGTTTGAGGCAATAGGTTGCGAACCTTGGATTTGTCAAGAGGCTGCGGTTATGGTGCTTAATCCAAGGGCGATTCTTCCGAGAACACACTTAGTTGGGGGCAGAAGGGACTCCATATCATATCCTACTGGATGGTCATACAATGATGGCGAGAAATACTTTAATGACAGAATGAAATCTGGAGACCCGGTGTCTAAAAATCCATACGATATGCGGGAGAAGAGAAAGGAGATTTGGCATTGGCGTGAGCTTAGTCAAGAAAGAAAACCCGTGATTCCGTTAAATGATGTGCCTGACGAAGTTTATTGGAGAGGTTTATTATAATGAGCGAGCCTATTTTGTATGATCCTAGAACTGACGGCAGACCTGTTATTTGGCATAAAGACCCAAATTGTGAAAATCTTGTTAAGCATATAATGGAGACTTTAAAGCCAGATAGGTTTGTTGAAACTGGCACGCACATGGGTTGGACAGATATGTGGATGGCGCAACATTATCCTTCACTGCCGATTTTCACGGTTGAAATCGACGACCAATATTATTCAATTGCCGTGCACAACTGTAAGCCATATCCAAACATCAGGGTATATCACATGTCCTCGCCGCATTTTCTTAGGCTGATATATGATGAACTGAAAAAAGGGCTTACTTTCTTTTATTTAGACGCGCACTGGTGGCAGTATGTGCCTCTTCGAGACGAGTGCAAAATCATTGTAACCTTAGATAAATACATTGTTTTTGTAGATGACTTCTTCTGTGAGAATCCACACTTCGGTGGCGACACTTTTGGTGGAGATGCTGCTCACCCCGGAATTGAAAACAATATCGACTATCTCGCCGACATACTTGGTCGAAGACACTGGCGCCCAAACTATGAAGCGTTGCCGCCTTACCACAAGGGCTACGCCTTATTCATTAAGGGCGTTGACTATACGCCTCCAAAAATGATGAGGGAAGAAGGAGTTGAGTGAAAACTCGCGACCAAAATGTCCTAAGTGTGGGCATCCTTTGGATAGCTACCATTATTACGTGCCCAAGCAACCTTGCCCAAATTGTGGATTTTTTGAGGGAATAAAAATTGAGCAAAGACCCTTGGTTTCGTAATAGACTGATTCGCGACGCAATCTACCATGCCATCTACGATAGAATGAAAGTGGATCCAAGTATCCATTTGATGGGAGAGGGGAGTCACATGAAGATTTACTTTGATGCTCCTCATATTTTGAAGGAGTTTCCACATCGCATTATTACTCTTCCGATCAGCGAGGATGCCAATACTAACTTCGCTGTGGGCATGGCTCTAGGCGGCGCCAAGCCCATCGTCGATGTCATCACAGCGGATTTCCTCTACAGAACAATGGACTCAATCTGCAACACAGTGCCGAAAGAGCACTTCACGTCGTCTCCGAAGACGATAATTATCCGTTCAGAGTTTATGACAGCGTCGCCTACAACTGGGCAGCGTCCAGAGGCTTTGTTCACCCACATTCCGGGCTTAAACGTGGTTGTTCCCTCAAACCCGTTGGATGCGAGGGGGCTGATGGATACGGCGTTGGAGACTAAAGCGGCAACCCTGTTCTTTGAAGACAGAATGATAGAGGACAAGACAACGAACCCCGAAGACATGGATACGCACCTCGACATCATACCTCTGGGTAAAGGAAAAATTAGACGGAAAGGACACAAACTCACCACAGTCTCTTACGCTCTCACTCTTAGAATGCTTGACCTACTGTTGGAGAGGGAGAACTTGGAGTATGAACTTATCGACTTGAGAAGCATTTACCCAGTGGACTACGACTTAATCGTTGAATCCGTGAACAGAACAGGCGCTTTACTAATTGTGGAACCCGATGTGACGTATGCGGGTGTGGGCGCCGAAATAGCAAGCCAAATCTCAGAAAGATGTTTCAAGGCGTTGCGCCATCCAGTGAAGAGATTAGGTGCGCCGAGAACCACGATTCCCGCAAGCCGTAGCCTACACGACTACATGTTGCCATCTGAAAAAAGAATCTTAGAAGTTGCAGAGGAGCTGTCGAAATGAATGACCTTCTAACCCTTTATAAGAGGATGGTTATGGTTCGCTTAGTTGAGAATAAACTACAAGAATACTGTTTCAGAGGCGAAGCGGGCGACCTACATTTCAGTAAAGGTCAAGAAGCCATCTCCGTAGGTGTCTGCGCCGCGCTGAAACCGACTGACTACATTGTGACTCATCATCGCACAATCGCTCATGAAATCGCTAAAGGCGCCGCTCTCCATCCACTCATTGCTGAGATTCTGGGCAAGGCAACTGGCTTCAACAAGGGCTTGGCTGGTGAAATGCACATCAACAATCCAGCGATAAGGCACTTGTTCAGTTTTCAGTTGGTTGGAACATGCGTTCCCGTAGCAGTGGGATTGGCTTATGCACTTCGTTACTATAAGAAAACTGATGATGTTGTGGCTGTTTTCTTCGGCGACGCTTGCACGAGCAACGGACAGTTTCATGAAGCAATGAACATAGCCAAAATTAGGAAAGTTCCTCTCTTGCTTGTCTGTGAAAACAACGGGTTAGCGGGCAACATTCGGAAGGAATATTATCTTCCAACTGAAACAGTATCAGAGAGAATGGATGCTTACGGGATTAGAGCACACGCAATTGATGGAAACGACGTAAAAAAAGTTATGATTGCTACTGAAATAGCAGTCGGAGGAATGCGCCAATGGTCTGCGCCATATTTGCTCGAAATGAACACGACTAGACTCTGCCATCATAAACAAGGGCAAGCAGATGTAAGAAGCAAAGAGGAAATTGCGAAGTTGGCGGAGCGTGACCCCCTTTTAGTAGCAGAACGCAGAATGAGTGTCACAGAAGAAACTAAAGAGAAAATATGGAGAGACATAGAGAAAGAAATCGACGAAGTATTCGCTAAGGTTAAGGAGGACCCGTGGCCAACATGGGACTCAAATTAGAACCAGTTGCAAAAGATTATCGTGGAGAGAGTTGGCGCATCGTCTTCCCTGACAACAGAGAGGCTTTGCTCATTTTCACCAAGGCAGGGTTTTTTAGAGGCGGGCATTCTCACAGTAAACCCGAAATCAGTTTGCTTCTAACGGGTAAGGTACGAACTTGGAAAATGATAGGTGACCAAGAAATCGTCGCCGTAAAGGGGGCTGGCGAATTTATGATTAACCAAGCAGGCGAGCCGCACCTAACGCTCGCACTTGAGGACTACTGGCTTATTGACTGGAAAATAAACGCACACATTGGAGAGTGGATAACAACTAACTACGAACCATATAGAGTGCGTGTAAGACATCAAAAACCCAACGCAAACACTGAAGAGGTTGCTGACGTTGACGGAACTAAGTCTTGATCGCAATCGGTATCTTGAAGCGAAGGCACTCTGGGTCAGAAGAAAAACACTAGAGATGGCCGTTGTAGCCAACGCTGGGCATCTTGGCGGAGCGTTCTCATGCACCGATATCCTGGTCGCCCTGTATTATGGAGGCGTTCTTCGCTTCGACCCTCACAATCCACATTGGGACGGGCGCGACAGATTTATTTTGAGCAAAGGGCACGCAGGTTTAGCCTTGTATCCAATACTAGCGGATTTAGGGTTTTTCCCCATCTCTGAGCTAGAATCCTTCGCCAGTAAAATTGGCATAAATCCTGACATCAATAATATACCCGGAGTGGAGGTTAACACAGGCTCACTGGGGCAAGGCTTTGGTGTAGGCGCAGGACTGAGTTTATCGGGGAAAATAGATCGAAAGGACTTTTGCACGGTAGTTTTACTTGGAGACGGGGAGTGTTATGAGGGTTCCGTATGGGAGACAGCCTTATTCGCTGCCCACCATAAACTTAAATTGGTTGCAATCATAGACTATAACGGACTCTCCGCTACAGATTTCACGAAGAATATTATACGCCAAGAGCCATTTGAAAATAAATGGAAAGCGTTTGGTTGGAATACGGTTAGCATCAATGGGCACTCTTTCGCTGAGATCCTTCGTGTTTTGAAGGATATTCATGACCCGAAATCTAACAAGCCATTAGCCGTAGTCGCCTATACAATTAAGGGCAAAGGCGTGTCATTCATGGAAAACAAAATTTCGTGGCATCATGGAGTTCCGCGAGGAGATGAGCTTGAAGTGGCTAGGAGAGAATTGACATCGTGAAGCAAAATGAATTTAGAGACGTTGTGTTCGGCGAGATTTATAGGATCGCCACAGAAGATGATCGCGTCATGGTACTAACTGCTGACATGGGCGCCACCGAACTCGATAAATTTAAGGAGAGTTTCAAAGAGCGATATATTAACGTAGGTATAGCTGAACAAAGTGGTATGAGTATTGCCGCTGGTTTAGCTCTAGGGGGAAAAATTGTTTTCATCTACGGAATTATCCCCTTCATTACATTACGATGTTTTGAACAGATCAAAGTTAATCTCTGCTCTATGAAACTCCCCGTAACTATCATAGGCATTGGCGCAGGCTTCGCTTACAGCGTCGATGGCCCCACACATCACGCAATAGAGGATATTGCTATAATGCGGGCTTTGCCTGAGATGACAATTTTTAATCCATCTGATCCAGTGTCCTTAAAACATATCACGAAGATAGCTTATGCAACTCCAGGTCCTAAATACATTCGACTTGCTAAGGGATCATACCCTTCGATTTACGAGGCAGAACATGATTTTTCTCTTGGACTTGCGGTTCAACGAAAAGGGGATGATGTGACTATCATATCTACCGGTACTTTGGTGCATAAAGCTCTAGTGGTTTCCGATGAACTTGCTAAACGCTCGGTATCTAGTAGTGTCGTGGATCTATATAGAATAAAGCCTATTAACGATCGCTTGTTATTACGCATTATAGAAGGGTCAAAATTAGTGGTTACTTTAGAGGATCACTCAATCATAGGTGGAATTGGAAGCGTTATCAGTGAAGTTTTAGCCGATAACTACACATCCGTGCCGCTGAAGCGTATTGGCATTAATGACCAATATAGCTTCAGATATGGTAATACGGAGTGGCTACATTTTCTACATGGTCTAGATGTGAATAATGTTACTAAAGTAATTTGTGAAAAGTTGAGGGAGCTATAATATGGATCTTGGGATTCGGGAAAAATATGCTCTCGTAACTGGTGGCAGCCACGGCATAGGACTTGCCATTGCTAATGCTTTAGCAGAGGAAGGTTGCAATGTCGCTATTTGTGCACGAAACCAAAAGAGACTATCACAAGCAGTAGTAGCTTTGAAGACAAAAGGTGTAGAAGCAATAGGCGTGTCGGCGGATGTGTTAATCCAAACGGATATTGAAAAGGTTATGAAGACCGTCATTGATGCATGGGGGACAATTCACATTTTAGTAAACAATGTTGGGGGTGGTGGCCGATGGGGTTCCCCTTCTATAGAAGAGACAGCAGAACAAGTGTGGATTGATGTCTATAACAAAAATGCAATGGCTGCGGTTCGATTCACGAAATTTGCAATCCCATTTATGCGTAAACAGAAGTGGGGTCGTGTCATAACCATAGCTTCAATATATGGTAAAGAAGGTGGAGCTAGACCTTGGTTTAACATGAGTAAAAGTGCAGAGATTAGTCTTATGAAAACTTTAGCCATGAACCCCGTTCTGGTGCGCGATGGAATAACATTTAACACTGTAGCGCCCGGTAACATCATGATACCTGGCACGGGTTGGGAAGAGGAGATGAAAAAAGATTTAAACGGTTTCAAAAGAATGGTTGATTCAAAGCCTCTGGGGCGTTTGGGCACCCCTGAAGAAGTGGCGAACATGGTTGTGTTTCTTTGCTCGAAAAAAGCGAGTTTGGTTAATGGAGCGTGCATAGCTGTAGATGGAGGCGAATCTCATTCCTTCTAATAGGAGCCTATTAGGATTCTAATATGGTTGTGGCATTTATGCCAGAGAAAGTTCTTGTTACAGGTGCTTGCGGGTTCATTGGTAGCCACCTTCTACCAATGCTTATAAAGCAAGGCTATGAAGTCATAGCGCTTGACAACAGGTATAGCCTAGTCAAAGCGTTGACTGAAGATTACGATGAAGACATAAGTAAAATTCAGGCGGACATCTGCGATGATTTGCAGATGGATGACCTTGCAAAGCGGTTGCATTTTGATTCAATCATTCATCTTGCTGCGATGGCGGCGCCAAGAGTTGCAGAGACTAAACTAGAGGAAACTTTCAGAGTGAATGTTTATGGTACTTACAACGTTTTGAAACTGGGGAAGGCAGTTAATGTTAAGCGAATAGTTTTCCCAAGTTCGGCGCATGTTTATGGAATAAGCCCAAAGTATATTCCTACAGACGAGTTTCATCCCTTAGCTCTTCTAGATGGTTACACGAGTAGCAAGATTATAGGTGAGCAACTCTGCCAACTCTTCTATGAAAATCATAACGTCTCGTATGTAACGCTCAGAATGTTCAATGGCTACGGACCGAGACAAAGCCTAGACTATTTTATTCCCGCTATGCTAGAGCAAGCTAAGAATGGACAGATAATTCTTCGTGGAAAGGACATCACTAAAGATTTCATTTATGTTGATGATATTGTAGATGCAATGCTGAAGGCGCTTTCCTCAAGGTATGTTGGACCGTTAAATGTTGGGACTGGTATTCAGACCACTCTAGAGTATGTAGCTAATTATATTGCGAAGGCTTTTAATGCCAACTTGACTTTTGCTGAAACCCAGGATAGGGGACCAACGCACATGCAGTGTGATAATTCTCGCATCAAAGCAACTTTAGGCTGGAGTCCAAAAATTTCAATAGATGAGGGCTTATCTAAGACGATTGAATGGTTCAAAAGCATCGGTTAAAAAGTAGTGCAGTAATGAAAAGAAAGCCCAAAATTATACATGGTGCAAGCAAAATTATACTTAAAACAATAACAAAGATTTCTGTGAGGTAAAGTTTTGAAATCAACCATGTTGCCCAAGATAACACATATAAAATCCATAGAGCAATCCATAAAAATTGTGTGGTAGATAATTTTCTCAAACGCAAGCTTTGATTTCACCTTTTTAGCGGTTGCTACAAGACCGGTGTGAAATCTCCGTTTTCATCTAAGCTATAAGAACCTTCAAGAAGATGTTTACAACGGACTGCCGTATCTAAATAGATTTGGAAGCCATGTTCTTTAGCTTTTAGGCAAAAATTGATGTCTTCAGAGTGGCCAGATGGTTCTCCTGGAGGCGTCCATGGAAGCATGTCCCATTTGAACCATGGTTGAGGAATTTTTTTGAAAACTCTTGTATCAATAAGTAAGCATCCATTTCCAACAGCGTCTACTTCCATAAATCTCTCGCGAAATGGTGGATCTATAGCTTTCACATGATCACGGTCAGGGTGGAATTTATATGCGCATGGAACTCTGGCTTTACTCCAATAGAGTCCAGAAACGATTGGTAATTTCCAACCTAAAAGTTGGACAAGTGCATCTTGCGGAGGCACAACGTCAGTGTCGAGAAAGAATATGTAGTCCACATTGTCTTCTAGAGCTTTTCTCACTAGATGCTCACGAGAAACATCCCATGGGTAACCGCTAGTGCAGTGCCAAACATAATTGAGTGGAATAATCAAGTTTTTCATAGTTAAAGCAGCGAGGTATTGAACTGAACCGCCTACAGGCGTTAAAATTGCTAAGCTAGGTTTCTCGACTGTTCTTTCCCATGAAGCCATTAGAAGGTTCACCTTTTATGGAAAAACAATTAAGTCTACGCCTACGCCTGAAATGTTTGCTGCAAGGCTTATGGATGAGGCATTTCTAGAAGCTCTTATTTCCCTTACGATTCCGCCTATCAATACAAGACTTGTTAAGGCTCCAGTAGTATGCATAATGGCGGCCGTACCGCTTATGCCATAATCAGTGTGTGTGATAATTACATTTGCGGGCACTTTATCGAAACCGTGACCATACTCTGTAACGGTGGTAGGAACTCCACTAATAGACATTAGAACTCCCTTAAGATCTCTTGTTATTTTAACTGCACGTTTCTCAACGAAGCCCATAAATTGTTCACCTTAACAAAGAAGAGAATAGAGGCTGTGAAGTTAAAAGAGTTTTGCTCAAAAAAAGAGGGGGTGGCTGGCTTTTTTAATAGCCTACAACTGTTACGTCTATATTTAGTGGCGTGATGGTTGTGGCGTCAGCTAGCTCTGCATGACCCGGCGTAGATGTGTAGAACTTTAGTTTTATGGCGTTGCTTGTGCCGTATTCAACTGCTTCAAGCGAGTACGGTGTTCCTTCAACTTGAGCATTAAGAACTCTTATCACTCTTGCAAGTAGGTTGAATCTGTGTGCTACGCCTCCAGTGGCGTAGTCTGATTGGGGCTTGCCTCTGTAGTCTACTAGGAGTTTGCCATCTGCGAATCGTGTGATTATCTGTTCTTGAGCTTGTCGTGTAGACACGGCTAAGACCTCCTAGCTTACGCGGACCAGCGGGATTCTGTCAATAAGTAGTCATGTTCAGCGAACATTAAGCCTAGTGGAATGAGTTCTATTTGTCCAGTTTGCTCAACCGCCAGTCTTACAAAGTGTTTGCCTGTTGGATGCACAAGAACTTTTTTAGGTAGCGGGAATTCTCTGACCCAAGTGTCTTTCTTTGGAACTTTACATTGCGCAAGCGTGCCGAATGCGGGATACTGATAGCCGTTGACATTGAAAAGCAAGGCTATGAGTTTGGGATCGCCCATAACACTGAGAAGCGCTTGGTAAGCATACATTCGTCGCGTTGTGACTGTGGAGTTGCCGGCGATTTCTGAACCGCTGGCGCCGAATAGGGCGCCCCATCCATCGGTCACGTTTTTAACCCATGTGTCCGCTGCTAGAAAGGGATATGCGGGGATCAGAGGCCCTACGAAACCGAATTCGCCAGATGATGTTTCAATGCCTCCAAATGGAAGGTCGAAGGTTTCAGCGAAGATTCCCGCCGCAATCTTGTACCATTCTCGTTGCGCGTTGTAGTTCTGGGCTATTTCAGCATCATGTTTGTTCAAGTGGGCAACCATCAGGTTAAAGTCTCTGTCGAAAACTGCTATTTCTTTGTCGTTAAGTGCTCTATAGGGAACTGTTCGCACTTTACCAGCCCACGCCTGTTCGGTAAACCATATTGGGATTTGGTCTGCCATTTTAGTGACCTTCTTTCACAGTAAGTTTAATATCTTCTATCAAATAAATTATCAGTTTATGCTTAAATGAAAAATGGGATAAATGATGGGAAAATATGGTCGCCGAGGCAGACCAAAATCACCTAAACCCAAAGACAAGGTGATCGTCTTTCTAGTTGATGACGAAACAAAAAGTGAGTGGGAAGCATTCCAAAAATATTACACTCAACAAAAGAAACCAAAAAATAAACAAGAGATTCTTCGCTTTATGATAGCGAAGAGCTATCAAAATTTAGGTTAACATGTAAAATATTGGAGAAAGGAGGAAGATAGGGGGTAGAGTTTGTTTTTTAGCCGAAGCCTGGAACTTCTATTACCGTGGGTGGCGGGAATACTGTTGGTGCGGGTGGAGGTGGTGTAACTTCTGCTGGTGGGGGTGCGGCGGTTGGAAGTCTGATTCCTAATGCTCTTGAAAAAGCATCTGCAACACTTTTCATGTCGGCTGTGATTTCTTCAGGAGTTTTGACACCGAACGCCCTCGCTATGCGACTCCAGTCCCCGAACGTTATACCCGCGCGAAGTTCTGCAATCGAGTTCGCTATGCGCACAAGCTCTTCTGGAGATGGATCAACAAACTCGGTGCCCAAGTGAGTGGCGATTTGCTGAAGCTCGGCGACAGCCCTATCAGGGACTCCAGGAATACGCTGTGGCACAGTGGCTAACGCTGCGCCCAAAACTGTTTTGAAAATTTTGCCACCCAAGTCTTGCATTGTTAAGTCAGAGACTACCTCTAGAACTCTTCCGATGCCTTCAGGAATCCAAACTTTAGATGTGCTTCCAGCGGGGATGCGGAAAAACTCTTCCCAACTTCGAACGTAAGGATCTAAGGTCTCAAACATTTTGAAACACCTGTTTCTAAAGGTTAATTCGCTTATTTCTCTTTTAAGATTTTCTCTCTCAGAGAATCAAATTTTTTATAGTTGTAGAGCAAATAGTGTAGCGGAGGAAAAATTAGATGAGCACCGCGTCTAATTTTAAAATACTGGGGGTCGTGGCGCCTTCAAGTGTGCGAGCTGGTGAGGAATTTGATGTTCGAGTGAATTTCCATAATCAAACACAAGTTTTGGCAATCGCGGCGAAATACTATTTTGTGTTGAGAGATCGTGATAGTGGACAAGAACTGCGGAGAACCTATGGAACCTATGCCGCGTGGCCTTGTAAACCATATTATACGTTTATTCCAAGACAAGCCATGGCTAACAAAAACATGCATCTACGAGTGGAGATTTGGGGTAAAGGAGCCGACGCAACAGCGTATAAACTAGACGATTCTAGAGATTTCGATGTATCATTGAGAGTGGGCGCACCTGCACCTAGACCGTGGTGGCATCCATGGTTCTTACCTTGGAGAGGTTAAGGATGGCTCGACTAAACATAAAAGTAATTGATTCATACTCTAAGGCGCCACTTCCATACGTCCATATTGAGGTTGACGGCAGAGTTTTAACAACAGGTCTAGATGGTGTGGCTACATTTGACCTTCCAGCAGGTGCAAGCTACATTATAAAAGTTCGGCAAGCAGCTTACAGACCTTGGACACGAACAATACAAGTTCCACAAGAAAGACCCTATGAACAAGTCGTTGAACTTGAAAAAGCGATTTACTAGGCGAGTTCTATGGCTGAAGAAAGTTTGTTGCTTTCCCCTTTTGTTTTTCCACCCACACAGTTATCGTATCAGCTAATGAATCAAGTTGAAGTTTTACTTAAAAGTGTTAATCTGAGAGTTGTTAGATTTTCAGGACCGCTTGCAAGCAAAGAAACAGCATTCATACACCTTCCAGAGCATAACTTATTCATTTATGCGGGTCATGCTAAGAAGGATAGGCTTTGTGGCGAGAACGTGTTTTTGTGTGATTTGGTGACTGTAGCTGATGCTTCAATTTTTCAGGGTCAAATTGTTGTGGCTAATCCCGCATGTGAAAGTGCTAGAGAGTTGGGTCCTAAAATAGTGGATGCTGGGGCAAAAGCTTTTTTGGGGTCAGTGGAGAATATGTATGCTCATTTTAACGAAGCCGAACATGCCTATATGGATGATTGGTTTGCGTACACTCTTGTTTTTTACAGTTCTGTATTTACTAAAACGATGGGTGAAGCTGTTGAGGATTGGAAGAACGAAATCACTCACTACATGGATTTGTATAAGGAACATTTAGATGATTGGCCAAACGCTGACTGGAACTATTTCGCGGCGAAAATGAATAGGGATAATTTCGTGGTTTTAGGGGATCCGCAAGCTGTGGTGGGTCGGGGAATTGAACCCACGACCCTAAGAGAAAGAGGGTTACTTGAACAACTTTCTTTTCTGTTCAGTCCAGAAACGTTGCGTCAACAATGGAAAGATGCTTTTCGTTCTTTGTTTTCTTTCGGCGCCGTGACGGCGACTGTGGCAGCAGTAGCGGTTCCAGTTGCAACAGCTTACGCTATAGAAAAAGGCGTCTTAACAAAAGAACAAGCGGAAGTTGCGAAAGCAATAATTCCTGGAGTGGTAGCTTTAGCGCCAATTCCGTGAAGTTTTATTAAGTAGGAAAAGTAATTTTACTTAGGATTGTTGAAAAATTGTCTGGGGCAGAGTCAAAGTCGGGTGAAAGCGAAGAATCATTAGACCCTTTTTCGGCATTGTATGAGTTAGGATTGCTGATTTTTGTTGATGACGCACCCGATTTTCCTGAAATTCTTTCTACATGGGGTAAAGAACCAGGCAAACATGGTGTTTTAAAAGGAACAACTATGCCTGATCTGCCACCACATCCACATCATTGGATAGCAGGCGCGGTTATCATGGCATCTTCCGTTCTAGGAAAAATATTTTATGCTTTGGAATCCACTAAATTAGCAGAAGAGCATCTATCCCATTAGGCTTTACTTTAATCTTTTACTTCAACTTCATTTTGACATTTCACCTCCTATTTGGAGTCTAATAGACTGTTAATAATTAACATTTATGAAGGCTGAATCAATAGTGTTAGCAGATGTTTACATGAAACAGTGCATAAACTTAAATGCTTAGAGTGTTTACACTTGTAAACAGAGGAAAACAAAATGGTTGATATAAAAAATTTAGTTAAAGAACAAACTGTTAAGGGTTTTACTGTTCTAGAGGCACTTGAACGCCTTATTATGTGGGGCGAAATAACACAAGAACAAGCTATGGAGTTTATGGAAATTTGTCAAGGTGAAGCATCATCATGACTAAGGGTGTTCCTACTCGTTTGCAACCTAGTGTTCTTGAGATGCTTAGTAAACTGAAGATTGTGCCTTCTGAAACGCCGAATGATGTGGTTGCTCGACTCTGCAAAAATGAATTAGAAAGAAAAAATAGAGTGGAGAAGGTAGTATGAGTTTAAGCCAAATTGAACGAGACATTAAAAGAGACTTGTTGAAGCAATTTGCTGAAAAGGAACAATGGGCAAAGGAACATGGCTTTCACATTTTTAACATGAAAACAAAACGTTGTAGACTTTGTGGTCTAACCTTTAAGCAAATCTTAACTTCAACCTTTAACTTGAAGACTTAACTTGAATGTTCAACTTGGAGGTTTATTACTGTCTAGACTATTTTTTGGTTATTTCTACTTTGTATCCTAAGATTGATGAAATTTTCTCTGTGAGTTGTTGTGCAACCCAATTTGAGCCTATGCCTTCAATGTTTTTTTCAAGGTCTTTCAAGTTGATGATGGATTTCATTCTGTATTTTTCTAATTCAATCGTTATAATGACCTCTTGTTGTTCCATGTTGAATGACACATCTATTTTCGTTTCCGAACACCTCCTAATGGTTTTGCACATCGTTTGCAAACGATGGGACGTGGATTTATGTGTGGTGGCGCTGGGAGAAGATAGGGTTTGTGCCCTAAAACTTTGCACACGAAAGACTTCCACTTACCGATTAAGAGCGAACCGTAAATTAGACTATGCCATGATAAAAACCAATCCAATTTACCAATTAAACAAGACGGATGCCCAAACATACAAGTGTGCTGAGTTTTTGGGTGTTTTTGACGAGCATAAAAAATGCACTTTTCATATCGGCATAAACCAAATTCGAATGGACCGACCTTAAACTTCACTTGAAAGGAACCCCTTAATTTTTGACACTATAGTAATCTCGTTCTTGAATTCATCTTCCCAAAGAACCAGACATTTATAGCCGTGATGGTTGAAAAATTGAGTCCTTTTATATTCATCTTCGGGAGAATGCCAATGCTTTCCAAATACTTCTATAATCTGTGATGCTTTAGGATTGATAAAGTCAGGGCATTTACCGTCAATTATTACCGTACCATCGCCTACATATTTAAAAGGCAAATTGTGAGAATTAACAATTTCAATTAATTTTTGTTCCAATTTAGTCGGTCTTTTTCGAACAGCGTTAAGAACATGTTGAATAATCTCAGGTCTTTTGTTTCGTTCAGAAACCCACGGATGCTCTTTTATGTGGTTTAAAGGGCTTATTTCCGATCTATTACGGAGGGGTATGTTAAAGTGTTTCATCGTATAATAAACTGTGCACGGATGTATGGAAAATTTTTTAGCAATTTCCACGCCATTAAGTTTTTCTACCCAATATAGTTTAAAAAGGTCTTGTTTTTTGATTTTAAACTTTTTATGGGCTTCACCTAACTTTTGACGTAATTTACGACTTAGTTTTTTTCCAAGTCGGGCGAATCTCATTTTTTCTATGGATTTGGAAGAATGCTTTCGTCCTAGCCAGCAATGTCCATTTCTCTTGATACGGTCTTTTGCTGCCAAACTCATTTTAAGTTTTGACTCTTGCGAAGCTTTCTTGCCTTTATTCCATGGAACGATGCCTTTCACAAATCTTCCTTTATTATCCTGTTGCACCATATCCAGCCCAACAGAAATTATAGAGCGCATCATAGGCATACTTGCAACAGTTATTTAAATATGTCCGTCCAATCTCCGAATCTAAGATTTGCTTCAACTCAGTTTTTCTAGTTAAAATCTCGTAAATTTTTTGAACATCCGCTATGTAATATTCTACGAATTCAGAAAAATACATTTGGAGTACAAGCCTAAACGCGGGTGCAACTAATGGATGTCCTAAATGAGCATGGTTGAAAGATAACATTAAAATGTCAACGTTGTTTTGTATGGCGTAGTTGAGGTTTTCTACATTCACATAGTTGGTTAATGCCCAATTTATAAATTGTTCAATGAGTGCAGATGGTTTTCGAGCATTAATTACTTTCTGTAGGCTCTCGGCGACTCGTTTTGGTGTGACTTCCGCCATGCAGTTGTTCCTCAGACGCCTCCTCACTTGCTGTTTCTTGTTCAACCACAGTTTCTTTTGTGGTTGATTCTGCTATTATTGTTTTCTCTTCTTTTTCAGCTTCTTTTTTTTGCTCTTCGTTTTTTTTTGGTTTTGGTGGTTTCTCTTCGGTTTTAGGCGCTTCTTCTGGTTTTTCTTCTAAAGGTGGAGGCGCCTCAGTTTTGGCTTCTGGTGTTTGCTCTTGTTGTGATGGGGTGCTTATGGTTTCTGTTTCTTCTGCAACCTTAATTTCTTGTTTTGGCAACGTTACTGATGGAGGCGTCTCTGTGGGAGGGGTAGCAACTGCTACTTTTTCCGTTGGCAACGAAGTTGGCTCTGGAAGTGAAGGCGTCGCTTCAGGTTGAGTAGAAGGGGGGGATGGAGCAGTAGTGGTAGGAGGTGGAGATGGCATTGGTGGAGTTGTCGGTGGAGGTGTCGGTGTGGGTTGTGTAGCTGGCGTTGGTTGAGTGGTCGGTGCTGTTGGCGGAGGTGTTGGAAGTTGTGGAGGCTTACCGGGTGGCGGCATTTCTTTCACTTCTTTTTTGGGAGGTGCGGCTACAGGTAGTTTCTCAATGAATTTGTCTACGGTTTTTAGGATTCTTTGTCCAAGGTTGTACCAGTCGATTTGGACTTTGCCTTCAGCAGTTGTAGTTACGGGGGGTGCGCCTTCTTCTTTTTCGCCGCTAATTTTTTCGTGGACAGCATCAACGACTGCCTTTTTGAGTTCGTCTCCTAAAGCAGTTGCGATTTCTTCATTTAAGTCTATCATGACTTCTTTAGATTTTTCTGGCATCTTTGGTTTACCTCTAAGTTCGTCAAGCTCTTGAAGAGTTTTTAACGTGTCTTTGGTTGTTTCAAGTTCTCCTTTCGCTGGTTTTTTTGGTTCTGTAAGCCCTTCTTTAGTTTTGGCTAATTCGTCTTGTGTCATTTTTAGACTTTGTCGTAAGGGTTCTACGGTCTTTTCGACGGTTTGTTGTAGTCGCGTCTCTTCTTCCTTTTTTTCTTCACGACCTTTGATTTCATTTAAGTCGTCTTGAATTTTTTTTGCCCATGCTGGCATTTCTTCGGATTGGGGGGGTTTACCGCCCAATGCTTGTTTTACTCCTTCAGCAACTGCATTTGTAATTGTTTCAGGTGTCAAATTGCTTTGACGCTCTTTCCTTCGAGCTTCCCTTCTATCTTGAAAATCAATCAGCACAATAGCCTCGCCAAGGCTTGTTTCGCCCTTGCCTATTTTAGAGAAGATTTGAGGCGTAGATTCCTCTGGTGCTTGTTCTTCTTCTCCCTCTTCTTCAACTGGGACACTTGGACGGTTCGCTTTCAAGCCGCTCATAAGCTCTTGGAGTGCTTCATCAGTTAAGTTATATTTTGCTTTCAATGCATCTGCATTTTCTTTAGGCATGAAAACTTCAACTTGGGGGGTTGACAATTTTTTTCACCTCTATTGCCGATTGGAAATCCTCCTCGATGGCGTTTAAATCATTCTGGTAGGCTCGCACTACTGCTTTAAGGGGAATTCGAAGTCCCGCCGCTCTATACTTTAGAACTTGAATGGCGAAGCGTTCAAGCAACCTAGCTTTCAGCATGTATTTGAAGTTGGGCGCAATCATACCGTATGCTCTACTAAGTTCATTTTTTAGAGATGTAACTTTTTGTTCAAGTTCGTCTATTTTGGCTTTTGTGGTTGCTTTTCCCTCAAACCACGTCATGATGTCTTCTGCGATGATGTCAAAAGCTTTTCCTTCATTTAACATGCTGTCTATGAGTGGCGTATAACGTCTTGCGATTGGGCTGCCTATTCCAATGGCTATGGTTGCAATTTTAGTGGCTTCAGTAGCCAATTCTTCAGCTTCGGTCTTCATAACAATGTCTGTTGGACCCGAGACTTTAGGTGCTCTCGGAACAGTTGTCTTGCGTTTGCGATGTAATCCCTGAAGTTTCATGTAATGGTAAATTGTTGCGCGTGGAATGTTAAAGTCTTTTTCAAGCGTTTCTATATCTTCGCCAGCCTTGAAGCGTTCAGTTAGTTCTGGAAGAATTTTTTCGAGGTTTTCAGGAGTTTTTCCTCTCAGCTTAATTTCACCTTTTCATTAATTAGACAAACTTTATTTTTAAGGTTTTTCTAAAGTAGTCTAATAAGAGAGATGCAAATGGCAAAAACCGGTCAAGCCCAAGCTGAAATTACAGAAAAACCAGAAGACAAATACCCATTTAGGAAGAAACAACAAAAAGCTAAGGGCGAAAGCGAGGGAAAGTAAGTTATGCCTGAGAAGCTTATTTGCCCAAACGAAACATGCAAGTCAGACAAAATATTAGTCATCAACGAGGGACTCGCAAAATGTTTGATATGTGGCGCATACTTGACGCCGAACCCAACGGGCCCGCCACATTTCTACCGTAATGAAGTTATGACGAGGCCAGATGAAATCAAGGAGATAGCAACTATACCATTAGTGAATTTTTCAGAGATGAATGAGCCCAAAAAACCGTCTGTATTACCTGCTGACATGATTATTTTTATAGGTCGGGTAGCTGAGCGCCTAGCACCACTAACTGGATTAGACCAAACAGCAAAAGCAAGGGCATTAGAAATTCAGACAGAGATTCGTAACGAACTTACGGATGTTTTTCAAGGGAAAAAAGACTTTAATAAATGGTATGATGAAACAAAAACTAAATTTGGACTACATAATCAAACTTTTGTATCAATGCTCTATGAAAGTTTACAAGGATTAAGTAGCCCAGAAGCTCAAGAACTGCAACAGCAATATGCTCAATCACTAGCAAGAATGAGACAAGCATAATTATTTCTGATTTGATAATCCTTCAAATTTCGCCCACTCTTCAATACTTCCTTTAAAAAAAGCATATCCCTTTTCAGCTTCATATTTCGCACTAACAGCAACTACTTTAGTTCCTAATACTTTGCTTAATCGTTGACTTGCAGCATGAGCTGTTTGACGTTTTAACCCCCCTACAAAATAGGCGTGTCCTGCTTTCAAAGTTTCAGCCATCTTATCATAAGGAAGCCTGGTTCGTCTCCATGACCTAATCATAAGTGACTTTTTTGGGTTGATTACCCCATGCTTTTTGACAGTTGACATGTGGACGCCATAAAGACATTATTACAAATAACTTTTATATTTTTCTCTCTCTATTCAAAGAGTAAGGTGCATGAAAAATGCCAGCAAAATGGGCACGTGTAAACCCTGCAATACTCATAGCAGCTCTCCCCTTGCCTGGGGGCAACATGATAATGGCAACTGCGGCCAAGAAACATTTGACGCTCTTCACACGCTCTAGGCGTGCGCCTGGAGCCGGACACCCCGATGTGAAGGCAGCCTTCACAACTGCTGCACATGGCACGCTTGGAGAAGCCGAACGAACTAGGAGAAACGCCGCGATAGCAACAGCAGTCAAAGGAAAAGGACCTGGAGTCCATCGCAGAAAATCGAGGGCAAGAGCAGGCTCGCCACTGTTTGGCAAGGTTTACGAAACAAGAACCAGATAAACCCCCTTTTTTTTTCTTTTTTTTAACCGAAATCTTTTAGCCTTAAACAAATAACTATTCGTAGGGAATAGAAATGAGTTGGCTAACTTGTCCTAATTGCGGGGTATTATATAAGGGAAAACACACTTGCTCTAAAAAAGTAGCAACCTCTAACGGCTTAAGTGCAATGAAGGTTGAAATAACTCCCGGAGTGTTAGACCATTTTGCAGCCTTTGAAATTGACGTGAATATGGATGACTGGGTTGACCTATACCTTAAAGCATCAAAAAGTTTAGGCAAAGTGTTGGGAGAACCAACTGCAACACATCTATGGGCTAGATTTAGAGACACTGGGCTTTTGCGAATGTGGTCACTTCTTGACAAGGAGAACCGTGACATTATTGTTGCGATGCTAAAGCTGTGGAAAGGGGGGGCTACCCCTGTATCAAGTCCCTCTCCTAAGAAATGGGAGAGACTTAGCTTCATCGAATCTGAGGCTGTTATTAGGAAAGAGGAGATTCCGATGTTTACACCTGCTTTCTTAGGCACAGTTAAAGAAGCTTGGAACACTAAAACGACAAAGACATATTGGGATTGGATTATTGAACCTGTAGAGCAAGGCGTCAAAGTTACTCTGCGCGGTGTCAAGAAGCCACATGAGTTTTTCCCCGCCGAAATCATTGAGAAAATGGTTTATGACCGCGCTACAGAAAAGTATGTTGTGCAATAAGAGAGATAGAAAATGACTGCTGGAGAGTTTGCACGACGTAAAGTGCCTCTTTTAAGGCCTAAGAGTCCACTACCGTTTCCTCGTGCACCAAGTAGGGAAGAACAAGACATCTTCTGGGAACACTTCACCAATGCCGTAATTGAAATGGGTAAAGACCCTGGAAGATATATTGAGGCGTTTAATAGTCGTATGCAGTTGCCTTATCGAAGTTGGGAAGCTTTCTTAACGGTTTATGAAGAATTGCTTAAAACTATTGAAGCTGGAAAAGAAGTTGGAATAGAGTTTGCAATACCTCTCTTAGCCCCACGAATCACCATGCCTTGGAGAACAGACACTGCCGAAAATGAACGCTTCGACGCCATTATCCATCTAACATCTATTCGGTTATATGAAACAATAGAGGACTTAATATATTCACAGTCACCGCCAGGACTACAAGCCTATGGAATTCTAGGAGTTACACCAGAAGAGGTGAAAGAGGCAATAAGGAAGGCATGGAAAGAAAAAAACCCTTGGTTCAAATTCTTGGATAAAGAATGGCTGGAAAAATTCATCGGAGAAAAACTAGAAGAGTAGATGCGCTTTTTCCTTTCAATACTTTATTTTGTGGATGCTTATGACTGATAAGCCTTCTCGTCTAACTCTTTGGTAGAAGGCTACGTCATCCTCGATTTCTTCTGTATGTTCGCGTCCCATATTATCAAGATAGCGCACTGCAAACTTTTTCTTGGCAGAGGAATGCGAACTTGAATGTTCTGAAGCTTCAGAACGGCGCCACACTACTACCCATTTTACCGGGGGAAGTGGCTCTATTCTTACAAACTCGTAACCGATTCTGCCTCTCTGCCTAGCCTTCTCAGCTTCTTCAGGTGTTCGATAACTCTCGCGAACTTCACCTTCGGAATTACTTGAATGTTCAGAAGCTGCCTCCATATAGACATAACCATGCTTCGAGAATGCATCAATAAGTTCACTATCTAACAAGGCCCTGCGATTTAACGCAGCCGCAAAGTCTTGTATGAAAACTCTTCGCTCAGTAGCATCCTTCATCGTTGTCTTTGCCGCATAGAGTGCAGATTCGAAAAGTGGTGAACCTAATGCTGGAAGGGGTACAAGTTGTTTACGTTCCCAGCTTAACGAAAGTTGCTTTATCATACCGTCTAATGCGTGTCGCATCTCTTCAACTGTCACTTGCCCAAAATATTCTCTCTTAACTTCCTTGAGCTTCTCTTTCGCCCACTTTTTTTCCGCTTCTTTAGAGCAAGTATGCTCTCCCCGATACAACACGCCACAATTAGGACACTCTACCCAACTCATTTCTAATCCCTAAAACAGTAGTTACTTGTTTAAGGCTAAAAAAATTGTGGATAAAAACCTTTTTTAATGTCTAAATGTCAAATAGTAAATGCGTGATTGAGATGACAGGTGAACATTTTTCCTCTGCTACTGGCAAGGACTTGGATAAAAAGAAGGATTCGTATGTTAGGTTTAGGTGGGAAGATAAGAAGCGAGTGAAGAAAGCGGTGGCTACAATTCTTGAGAAAGAAAAAATTGTTAAAGACGTGAATTTGTCAAAAACGTTAGAAGATTATTATGGACGTTTAAAAGATCAGTGTGCCATCTGTGCGAAAGCCCCTGCATGGCCTCTTGTGCGATTTGAGTTCTATAATTGGGAGAAACCCAAGACCGAAGAGGAAACCTTTGTTCATGAAAAATGCCTGGAAGGACAACCAATAAAAGCGAAACTTGACACTTTGAGAATGCTTGGCAAAAACCCCATTTTCATGCTTGAACTCAACTGTCTGGCTGTGGATAAGTGTGCGTTCTTTTCCGAAAGCGAGGACTTCCGCAACTGTCGGCATATTGTTTTGAGGTTTGAAGAAAACACATCTCGAAACCTTGACGGTTCAGTAAACATTTCTATGGCGCCATTGCTTCACTGTAAACGCGCTCATCCTGGGCAGTTTTTCTTAGAGACCGAAGCGGAGACTTGGTGGAATATAAAAGAAGCTGGGTTGGCACTTATCGCCAAAAATATGGTGGATGTCTTAGAGTCTCCTGAAGTTAAGGCGCAACTTGAAAAATTAAAGAAGCAATATCCAGAATATGTTGAAGGTTTAAGAAAAATCATTCGAGAAAACCCATTAGGATTTGCCTACGGAACAGCTTTTGGAGCCATAGCAGAAGATTATATTCTTAAAGAAGAAAAAACGTATGAAGAAATGTGGGATGAACTGGTTAAGAATGGAAACGACTACTACTAATGAGGTAGTAAATTTGAAAGGCTACGGCTTCATAAGAGCTAACGAAGAAAAATAGCAACTGCTACTTCTTTTGTTCTATTAATACCCACCATGCTCTGAAGTGCCCATCTTTATCTTCGGGATTAAATTCTAACCAATGTTCGCCAGCTTGTTTACTTTCTTTTTCAATTCTTTTGAGTCGCTTGCCTATTTTGTGTCGGTTTTGACCCAGTGCCATAGCTATTTCACTTGCAGTCATCACTCGTTTTTCTAGAAGAAGATTTATTATTTGTTTATCTAAGTCATCTTTGGCGAAACTCAATGGGTCCGTTTGTTTAAATAAGCCTAACAGATCTGTAAGTTCAAATTCTTTAACAATTCTTGCTAGCGCACCCTCAACTCTTTGAACTTTTCTTTCTAAAGCCTTAACTCTTTGTTCCAGTTCAGACCGCTTCACAGATGCTTCTCCAATTCTTTCTCTCAACCATTCTGTTCTCATCTCGAATTTAAGTTTTTCACTATGCAATGTTAAATCTCAAAATTGTTTTTCACAGTCTTAAGTTCTCAACATTGCAGATAAGAGTTTTTATAGTGCTAACTCTAGAGCCGACCAAGCTCATTATTTCAAGTATTAATGGAAAAATTAGGAATTTGCTCTCTCAGACTTTTCTCAGACGAATATATCTGAGAAAGCGAGAGCTTAGTCACTCTCCACCTTCTCCTTCTGTCTCTTCGCCTTCTTCTGCGCCTTCAGTTTCTTCTCCCTCAGTTTTCTCTTCTTCTTCGGCCAAGACTACACCTCCCTTATGCTTTTTGTCTTAGTCTAATATTTAAGAAGATAAGGTTTATGGTTATTTCCATATTGCACAGTTGATACAGATATTATCAATCAACTCCCAAGAAACTATATCTATCCCACACTTCCGACAGAACGTGTGAATCTTTTTGCCTTTGCTTTTCTTCTTTGCCAATCATGTAGCTCCTACCCTACCAGACTGACTGTTCTGGCTTCAGGTCATGAAGTATGGGTCATGATGGCAAACCTCACTTAGCAAAGCCTATAAGCGCCATGTCCTTATAAAAACATTTTGCACCGCGCCGAGCCTGGCACTTGGGCAGAGTGATACGGGGTGCTTAACGGCGCCGGGGTCGCTCCCTAGTTGCCTATGTATCCCGTAGGCGCGGGCTTTTGTTAATTCTCTCGAGTGTTCGAGAATACATGGAAAATTCCCATGAAAAAATCTCTCGAGTAGTTTTTAGGGAGGTTGTAGCCCTAGAGCTTCATACCTTCTTCCCACACACCTATCACTGGTGATAGGTTGGCTCTGGGAGACTCCCTGACGCCCATTTTGCGTCTTCGGGTTTCTCGGAAGGTTCCCTTACGGACACCTTCTGCCGAGCGACTTGAACCGCCGCTAAACGGTTCTCAAGACCTACTTATGGTCTTTTTACGCCTCCGAGTAAGGCGTTTAGTGCCTTGTTCAAAGGCACATTGTCCTAGTCTGCTCTAAGACACCAACCTCAAAAAATGTTTTATCCTCACCAAAAATAAAGTTTATGGTTTATATTTCACTTTTCGAGAATCTGCGCAGTAGGCTCTTAAACCTGGGCAAACGTAACCGTTTAGTTGACATGCGCCTAATCTTTCGCATTTTTTACAAAGTTCTACTAATTGCATAACGTCAAAAGTTGGCTTCTCTTCGGTTGGAGCGAGTATTTTTGGTGGTGCTATGCCAAGTGATCTATCAGCGATTTCGTCGATTGCGTTTTTAAAATCTTCGACTTCATCCTTATTAAAGAACATCTCTGCGCCATCCCACATGGTTTTTCCATCTTTGATTTCAAACCAGAATTGTTTAATTTTTAGTTGTTTAGCGTCATCATAATAAATTATGGCTAATCCTTGATCAATTTCAATAACAATTGCCTGAAACTTAGAGGGGATTTTCTCTTCTTCAGACACATCATTTCACCTCCCTTTTTGATTTTTGTTTATAAGTTGCTTTGTTCGGTAGAGGTCGCAAACTGAATGATAGACAATATTGCTTAAATAGATTTTCTTTTTGGTTTTTAGGTATTGTTGCCATTCTTCTGGAACTTGTGAGCCAGCTATGTCTATGGGTTCGTTTGGGAATGGATGAAATGTTACGTCTACGAGGCTATATCGCCTATATGGGTTTTCATCATCGTAGTTAACTTCGAAGTATTCTGTTAGGTCTAGCCATTTATCATCTTTAAGGTTGAGGAAGTCAGCTTCAAAGTGGGCGGCGTAAGCGTATCTAGGTGTTGGTTGTTGTTTGGCTAAGCGTTTGCAGAGTTGGAGAAAACGCCAGTAAGAATCTTCTTTTAAGAGTTGATAAATAAGGAGACGATTTTTCTTGATGATTCCAAGCGTTATGATTTTATCCGAGAGGCAATCAATCCCTGTTGTTTCGCAATCTATTATGGAGCCTTTTTCTAGTGAATTATCAAGTTTGTAGGTGAGGGAGATGAAATAGGGATTTGTGAAAAGCAAATGTTTGAGGATGTCTTTAGCTATTTGATTTTTCACGCTTTTGGCGTTGCTCCTCTTCAAGCTCCATTTCACGTTGCCTAAAAAGTATGGATAACGCAAGAAGGCTCTCTGGAATTCGCGTTGGAATGGCGAAAGGTTGTTTTGGTTCTTGTTTTGGTTCTTGTCTTCGCATTTCCTTAATCCTTGTGCGTTGATATGCTTGTTCTGCTTTCTGATGAAACCAATTTGGATTTGGGAGAAACTTGAATCTAGGGCGAACCGTAATTTCCGTGTGACAACGTGGACAAAAACGTTCTCTACGATAAAGATGTTTCTTTAAGTTGACTGGAAAATGGAAACCACAGAGCGGATTTGGGCATTTAATTATATGTGTCGCACTCATGCTTTTCCGCCACATTTAGGACATAAATAAATAGTCTCATGTAATGGCATGTAACTTAATATCAGTCCTGCGGTGAAAGTGAATAGCTGAGCTAAAGGCAAGCTAATTGTTTTTGCAAAGTTAATAAACGCTTCTTTCATTTCGAAAGGTATATCCAATTCCATCATCTTTTTAAAAAGCGTTTCTTCATCTATGTCTTGTTTTAGTAAACTCTTGAAGGCATCTGATTTGAGAAAAGCTTGGCGTTCTTTATCTGTTAACGGTCTTGTTTTTTCAGTGCGATTCCACTCATTTATGGGCGCTTCAAATCCACAGTTAGTGCATTTCATTTTTTCAAACTCCTCATAATACTTCGGTATTCTTGCTCTATATCTTTTCCTACTTGGCGACTATGATGTTTAAAGCTTGGACTCCAAGGGGTTAACTTATCAACGTGCATACTAATGTCCACACGCCCATTTTTAGGATGCAATATAATGTGAAACGGCTCCCTACGATAATGATTCTCCTTAACACATCTATAACCTAACGATAATAACACTTTCTGGAGACGCTGAAAATTAGTTTCAACTGTCTTCCTCAATTTCTCTCCAGCTTTTCAACAATCCATAAACGCATTGTATTTTTGGCAATTTGAATCACAGGAGCCTTTATGGTTACAAATCTGTTTTTTAAATGGGTCAACTGTGCATTCTAATGTTTTTGTTGAAAGAAAAGGCTTCATGCTTCAACTCTCCCAACCGCTTGATCGCTTACATCCTTCGCATATTTGATCCAGTAGCAAAGCGAAAATTCTGGAAAAGCCTTCTTAACTAGCCATGTTGCGCGCTTATGAGCTAAATCGGCACCCTCTTTGCCAGGACCAGTGAAAATCACAAGAATGAAGGTATACTGAGGGAATTTAGAATTAAGAATTGCATACCGAAAAGTTGAGTCTTTTTTGGCTATATCAGCGCACACTTTACTAATTTTTTCGAGGTGTTCTCCAAGAAATCCGATGCAAGCGCATTGGTCTTTTGGTTTGTAGCTACTGCTACTCATTTTTTATAAACTCCTTTATTGTTTTTTGTTTTAGAAAATCTTTGGCGTATGTTGGTTTGTTATTAAAATAGAAGGCGGCGCCACCTTTTTTGAATGTTTTTTCTATGTTCACAAACTTCTGGAATAACTCTGGATAGTTTCCTTTCAGAATTTCCATCTGTTTTCGGCTACTGAAAGCTCCACACATGCAAGTTTCTTTTAAACCCAGTTTATAGTGAGGCGGCATAGGCAAATTGTTTAGTTTGATGTATTTCAAAACATCTTTTGCTGACCAACTGAGAATAGGCGCATATTTCCAAACCCTTGACTTCTTTAAGAAGAAAACTTCAGATAATTTCATTTTTTTTCTTCGCTGGCTCTCATCACTTCTTAATCCTGTGGCTTCCGCTCTTTGTGGCTTAAGTGTTTTAACAAATTCATGAATGGGATTAAGTTTACAAACACCACAACACCATCTCCTAAACATAGAAGGCATACCCTTCGTTTCTACATGCTCAAAAAAATTACCATAAACAATTATAAGATTCCACCCAAATCTTTGAGAAACATCTTTCAGAAAAGGTGTAACACAAGGAAGCATACACCCAGTATCTGCGTGAACCACATATTTTTCAATTTCAATGCCTTCTAATTCAGATAAACAATAATGCGTCATGGCAAGGCTATCTTTACCACCACTAATGGAGCAGACGAGACTTCGAATCGAATAATCTTTAACAAAGTCTTTAGGATTCATTTTGTGGATTTTCCACCTCAATCACTTCAACTAAATATGGCGCACTTGTTTTTCCTTTGTCTTTTGTGCTGACGCGCAAGGTTGAGTCTCCTACTTCTTCACAAAAATACACAAAGCCTCTATGGGATTTGCTTTCAACTTGTAAAACGTGTTCTTGTTCTTTGGTGAGTTTCGCGTTGGGGAATCGGATGTGCCACTTGCCTTGCCCGATGTTAGAACGCATAATCACAGCCTTACCTAACTGTGGAAAAAGCACTTGATGTCTCCGAGCCTCAATACGAGCAATCTCTATGGAATCATCCCATAAGGGTTTATGGCTTCTGAAGAGCCAGTGGTCACCATCAAACTCTAAGAACAAACGTCTATCCTTCATGTTTCCTTCCAAACTACTTTCTGCCATTTTTTTTCCCAACTATACCATTTTTCGCAAGGCTCTTCTTCGAGTTCTCTTTCTTCATTTGTTTTCTCACAATAGTTACATGGATTTTGAGCCTCTATTTCTGCTCTATTCATGTGTATCACATTCTGTTTTGACTTTATATCTTTCATTAGCATGAATAATTCTGTGGCAATTTGCGCAAAGAACAATTAATCCAGAGGGATCAACCTGTTTTCTTTTCCATTCACCCTCCTTCATTTTATGGCTTCGGTCAACATGATGAAAATCTAGAGCTACAATATTTTCATTAAAACCACATCTGGTGCAAGTAGCACCCAAGATTTTCAGAAGAGACTCTTTGGCTTTTCTAATCTTATCTCTTGCTTTTTGGCGATATTTTTCAGGGTTCTTCCAATAAAGCTTCTTAAAATTACGAAGTATTCTTCTTCGGTTCTTATCATAAAAGTTTTTTTCTTCAATCCTTATTTCGTTACGGTGTCTTTCTCGAAATCTACTTAGTTGGGCTTTTACTTTATCAGGATTCTTTTTTTTCCATCTTTTGGATGATTCTCTAACTCTATCAGGGTGCCTTTCAACATAGCGTTTTTTTGTTATTCGAACTCTTTCAGGATTTTCTTTCTGCCAACTTCTTACATAGTTATCTATTTTCTCTTTATGCTTTAAGTAATATTGTCTTTGAATCTGGTTACGTTGCATAACGCAACTCCTCTTTTACCTTTGTGATTAGTTCTTTAGAGGGTCTCCAAATCCATCTTGACCGTTCTTCATGCCATCGGATTACTCCAGCAGAGTCAATGATCATAACTTTTTGAAACCATATCCCAAGTTCTTTATCTGGGTCTATTATTGGCTTGGGCGTTACTGATGATTCGCCTATTATGAGGTCTTTCATGGTTAGTTTCAGAGCTTTCTCTATGAAGGTTGTTGGAATGCCTGGTGCATAGGTTTCGTATGGCCGTTGGTATGTTGGTGTCAATTCAGCGTATGGTATGCCTTTCTCTTTAATTCTTTCATCCATGAAAAAGGATAAACTTAATTCCCCGGGTTTTCGCCATTTTGACATGCCTTTCCAATATCCAATAAAATGGTAACGGCAGATGTTGACTTCAGTCTTAGTTAAGTGATAATCCCAATCCACTAGACCTGTTGCGGGATCTAATCGCGCGTCAATATCGAACCACCCTTGAAACATGCCTGTTGGTGTTGGCTTACGATATTCTTCATTATAGATTCTGATTTTGATTTTGTAGAGTCCAGGTGGAGGAATATAGTGAAAAAATATGCGATAAACAATTACCCATCTTCGCCGAACAGGATCCCATCGAGTAAGCATATAGGGACGGTATCTGTTTATGTAGCCACGTCGCCACAATTCAGTTAGACGGTATCTAGCGGCGCCATTTGTGATTCTGAGGGCTTCTCTAACATCACGAACCGTAACCCAAACGCAAGCGCGTTTTTTTAAGTAGGCGAAAACTTCGGCAAGCTCAGGTGAAAGCTTCTCTTCAGCCAATTTTTTAAGGCTTCCTCTGTAGCCATTTAGCTTTTTTCTTTAAGTATTCTTCTATGAGGCTTTTTCCAAAAGTCGTTTCTGCCAGAATTTCAACTAACGTTTTCTTTCGGGGCTTCTCAATCTCAGTCAAGTATCGGACGAAGGCTTCAGCTTCAGCGTCAGTGAATTCTTTAGGTTTCTCAATTTTTGCCTTCAAATCATTCTCCTTCTTTTTTGTTTAGTTGTATGTGGATTTCATCATTTACTGTTGGTTTATGGAGGTCTTCATATTCCTTTTGTGTGAGGTAAAGTCTAAAGACGAATGGTGATGGAGGCGGTACAAGTGTCATTGGAGCTTCTGGAAAGGCTTTTTTTACTTCTTGCATTACTGCACCAACCATTTCTCTCGCTATTTGCGCGTCTTCACTTCGGGGAGGCGGAGCTAGAACAGTGCTTGGCTCACGAGGTATTTCTGAAGGTCTAATGTAGAGAAAGATGCCCTCAATGGCAATTTCCACACATACAACAATGAATGTTTTCTCTATCATTTTTAAGTTATTCCCTCCTTTGCTAAATATACCAAGCGCCTTTTACTTCTTTCTTTAGCTTGTTCTCCCCAAACCCCTGTTTTATACGTAGTCATTTTTTCTTTTTCACCTCTTTCTCCTTTGGTTTTTCTTCTTCTAGTTCTCGTTTAAAAGCTTGAAGCCGCGTGATTCCAGGTGTTGGAGTTTGTGGTTTATCTTGTTTAGCTGTGTCCTTACCGATTGTGTCTGTTGGATATGGCTGAGGTCTAATTGGACCACCTATATCCGCATAGGGATAAAGACCTAAACTCCTTACATCAAGTGGCAAGCCACTAACCAGCATAGGTATGCCTAAACCCATCAACCCATAACCAACAGCCATATTCACTGGTCTATTTCTTCCTAAATCATAAGTTTCAATGATAGGGTGTGTCGTTTCTTCTATATATTCAGCTTGAATTTGACATTGACAATTTGGATCATCACTTTTTAGCCAAACTGAAAAGGAAGGGGGAAGAGGCTGAAGCATTGGAGCGCCAAATTCATAGGTTTCACCTGCTGAAAGAACCCTCCATATCCGAAGTGTGGACCCATGGTGTTCACCATTTGTTCTTAATTGAATTACAGCGTCAGCGGATACGCTAACGCGAAGTCTTGATGCACCTCTGAATCCTTGGATTCTTCTCCAGTTCTCATTAGACATTTTTTAAATCCTCATTTTGTAGCAGTTGCTACTCTCAGCCTAAATTGGACTGGCACTAAAGCTGTTGCCTCTTTATTCCATTTACTTCCACAGTATCACCCTGCGATTTTGTGTCGGTATGGTTCTAGTTCGGGTTCAAGCCATGCTAAGGGTTTAAAAATCTCTTCTGGCACATCTTTAAGTTGTTCAACTGGATGATACTTCACAATGCTCAAATCTTTGTTCCATTCGACAGCAAATTTGGGTTCTTTTTTCTCTCGCAAGCATTTTTCACAGACTACAGCGCTAGCAAAACCCCAGACACCAAGAAGAATGTTGCCCCAACATGGGTGTTGCCACTCAGCTTCTTTCATGAGTAAAATCATATTTACACGACTACTATCCAAAAGAGAACCTTCACAACTACAGCACTTGACCTTAGCTCTAATCACCTTGTCATCCATCACTTCTATCCCAACCGTGTTAGTAGAATTTTGCCATCATAAACCTCAATCTCTACGATTGTTCCTTGTTTGATGCCGATTTGGTCACGAATCCACTGTGGAATAAAGAGTCTTCCCTTCGCATCAAATTTACCGCGAGGCTTAAGATCCTGTTTTGGCATTTTTTAAGCGCCTCCTCTTTTCAACTTCTCTATGATAACCCTCACTCGCTCTCGTTTCTTGAATAAGTGAGCAATAGTTTTTGGGATAGTGACCGTTAACTCACTGTGACTACCCGATGCTACTTTGATTTCATAAGCTACAGAATCTTCAGCAGCCCATAAGACTTTAAATTCCCCTCTTGGACACATATTCTATCTCCTGTGGGAAATTGTGGGAATTATATGTATAAATCATACATATAAATTGTATGGTGAAGCTTCATGGTGAAGACGAGAGTGAGAGGAAGGAGAATGAAGATTCCTCATTTTTCCTCATCCATGAAGCCTCTGCCCCGTAGACGCACGGGGCCACGCGTCGAGCGCCTCAACTTCACTTTCGGTGATGGTATGCTAAAGCCTCTTTATGCTGTGGCATTTCCATATCTTTTACTCGCATTGGATTTTGGAAGCCTACACAGCCAGGCAGTGAAAGCAGAGGCTTGAGAAAAGTTTAAAGCCGCAAAAAGTAGATATAGTTTTTGGTGTTCTCTGTGGCATCGACTGTTCAAGAAGAAAAAGAATGCTTGCAACATCAGAATAGTATTTACAGCATCAGAGAAAATCGCACGCTCAAGGTGAATTCTTAATGGCTCTAACTGAAACTCTAACTACCTCTGCATGGTATAAGCGACTACTTGAAAAATTAAAGCTGTTGCTTGCAAAAAGAGAAAGAGTCGATTTAGAGATAAAGCATGAGATGGGGAAGGCGATACTTGCTGAAAAGCCGAATATCACGGAGTCTATGACAAAGTTTCTTGAGAGACTAGCAAAAGACTTGGGAATTAGTGTGCGTGAACTCTGGTATTGTGTAGGATTCGCTGAAAAATATCCAACGATAGAAGACCTAAGAATTGAGTATGCAAAGACTAAGGGAATTCCCAATGACACAGTGTCATTGGAGAACTTACCAGCTTGGAGAGATATACGCAATACAGTTCTTCAAACAGGAATACAACGTTACTTAGAAGAAACTCACAAAAAAGAAGATGTGGCGCCAAGCGCCAAGTTGTGTGAACTGGAGACCATTCTTACGGATTTATTGCGACTGGTGACTTTAAAGAAGAATCAAATGCTTAATTGTAATAAGTGTAAGATGAAAGAGGACTGCGCCAGCATAAAGCCAAAGTTACTGTTATTTGGGGAAAAATACGTTGGTGATTAAAGAGGAAATCTGGGAGTTTCCTAAGATTGGTTCAAAGAAGCAACGAGTATGGTACACAGGTGAATCAGTCTCCCATCCTGCCAAGATGAACACGCTTCTAACGAGACACTTGATTACGACTTTTACTCGTCCTGGAGATGTGGTTTTAGATCCGATGGCTGGTATTGGAACGACTCTTGTTGAGGCTATGCTTCTTGGTCGTAATGTGGTTGGTGTGGATATTGAGGAGAAGTTCTGTAAGCTGATGGAAGGCAACTTAAAGAATGTTAAAAAACTCAATAAAAAGAGCAGGTTTAAGTTGCGTTTGGGAAAGGCTCAAGTGTTGTGTGGTGATAGTCGGAATTTGGCGCGGTTGCTACAAGACAAAATGGATGCAGTTGTGACTTCGCCGCCTTATAGTTCTGGGGGTTGGAAAGCTGATGAGGATCCGTCTAAACCGATTGAGAGAGAGAAGAAAAGAAAGAAGCTTTTTCCAATGAGACCGCCCGACCCTGGCAGATATTCTGCAAGTAAGGAAAATATTGGCAATTTGCCTCATGGTGAATCTGTTGATACTGTCTTGACTTCGCCGCCTTATAGTGGTTCGGTTAGTAAACATGCGGGTGGTGATAAGGTTCGTGAGCGTTTTGGGGGTTTTATGGGTGAGTCTCAGATTGAGGCGCGCAAGTATAGTGAAGATGAAAAGAATATTGGGAATCTTGCTGAACATGGTGAATTAGACAGCACCATTAAAAGACTGCGTAAGCATGGTAGAACCAATACAAGACAAGGGGGATCATACGGAAGAAGTTTAGCTCATCCATACAGTGATGATGAAAGAAATATTGGAAATCTTCAACATGGGAAAGTTGATGCGGTTGTTACCAGTCCACCTTTTAGCGTGGACCCGAAAAATCAGAGGCATAAATCGCTTCAACAATTTGACAAAGACAGAGGGTTCAAAGCTGACAAATCGTTTCGAGGCGCATACGGAACAATAGACGAATTGGCCAAGAAAAACATTTCACAGTTGCGAGAACATGGGCAAGTTGACACGGTAATTACTTCTCCTCCGTTTGGTGAAGCGAATCGTGGTAGCGGTATAGCTAAGAAAGGTTACAGTGGAAAACATGGGGTGGACCCAAAGCTTCATGAAAGGCATGACAGACCATTAAGTGATGATCCGAACAATATTTCTAATTTGCCATTAGGAAAAGTAGATACGGTGATTACTTCTCCTCCGTTTGCGAATATTGCTAAGTCGCGGGAAGGCGGCATTTCTCCTCACATGCAGGGTTTAATTTCACAACTAAGCGGCATACCAGTTGAAGAGTTTGCTCACGACGTGAAAAAGCTTAGAGAAGCTGTGAAAATTGCTCAGTCAAAAATTCCGTTCAAATATTCAGATGACCCACAAAATATTGGGAATTTGAAGTTAGGTGAAGTTGATGCTGTTTTAACAAGTCCGCCATACGCAGAGTCTCTCACTAAACATAACGAACAAACTGAAAAAACAGTTAGAGAGAAATTAGGCTCAGCATTTATGACCCCTGGACGGTTGGCAGCTCAAAAAAGAATGCAAGGCGGGTATTCCAATAAAAGAGACAGAAAAAATATTGGAAACTTGCCACCTGGTAAAGTGGATGTTGTTTTGACTAGTCCTCCTTATGCTGATATTCATCAAGTTCCAAGTGATAGCCCACAGTGGACAGCTTATTTTCAGCAGATGCTACAAGAGAAGGGTTACATTGAGTGGCAGGGAAAACGTTATACTGAAGCTGAATGGCGCCGCATGAATCATGGCAGAATAGACGGCAGATCCACGAAGGGTTTAAAAAAAGACGCCAAATATTCTGACAACCCAGAAAACATAGGGAATCTGGAACATGAAAGCGATGTGGATGCAATTATTACGAGTCCGCCGTATGAGGCTACTTTTAATGTTAAGCAGCACACGCTTTCGGGAATCGCTAGAAGGGATCCTAATTTTCGTAGAGAAGTGGGAGGGTATGGTGAAAGTGAAGCTAATATAGGGAATCTGAGGCGTGGTGACAAGGTTGACGCTATTGTAACTTCGCCTCCTTATGAAGGAAGCGTTAACGCTCCAAACGACCCCGAACGTAGAGCGGAAAGAATGCAGAGAGCTGGTTATGATCCGAAGACTATTGTTGGTGGAAAAGCGCGCTGTGGCGAAATCGACTGGAAGTATTCAAACAAACCAGAGAATATAGGTAATGAGAAGGGAGAGACATACCTATCTGCAATGCTAAAATGCTATCGAGAAATGTATAAGGTGCTTAAACCAAATGGCCTCTGTATAGTGGTTTTGAAGAATTTTATTAGGCGCTGGGCTGTTGTTGATTTGATTGGAGACACGATTAAACTTTGCGAGCATGTTGGGTTTCGTTTAGTTAAAAGGATTCGTTTTGTGTTGCCAACTGAAAGTTTTTGGAGAACAAATTATCGAATCCAATTCCAGAAACGATTTGGGAAACCTTTACCATCTGACTTTGATAGCGTATATAAATATGAGACTGTTCTTGTTTTTGAGAAGGGTTTAGCTTCCCACTAAAACAACCCAGCCTATGTTTCCAGTATCTGCTCGAACACCAGATGCAATAACATATTTTCCAGAAGGACTAATTGAGACGCTTCTGATATGATTTGTTCCGAAGCCTAAATCTGTGTTCGTGAGTGTTTTAACAACTACGCCATCTTTTATTATTGACAATCTATCCCATGTTGTGTCTGTCCGCCATCTGACAGCAACGTAAGTTTGTTGAACGCTCGTTAAGAATGTGTTAAGTGCAAGTTCGCTCCATTGCCATGCAACTATTCCCGCAATCAGTGATGCTGACAAAGTTTTTGTTGCGATAGTATATCTTTTGAGGATGTAGCCAGAATCTACTAAGAGAATTTCAGTTTCTTTTCTATTTACTACTGCATCTTGAAGCCACGCACTATTAGCGGCATCTGCATCGTCGAAGCTGTCGTATATTGTCCAATCTGAGTAGTTGCCTTCTAGTGGCATTTCTGTTCCTCCTGGGTTTTGTATTGTTCTGACGCCGATTCTTCTCGACATATTTTGGTTCTCTTCATTTTTAAGGTATTCTATTTATTTTAAACTTTTTAAGGCAGCCTCCGCACCCATGTTGCACCGTATATGGTTCCATTGTTGCCTCGCCCGCTTTTGTCGTGAACTGTGTTGCCAACGCCTTCATTCATGGGAAGCCAAAGAACTAAGCCATCTAAAATAGGGGTTTTAGCAACCATGTTGTGTTGTATTTCAGCAAGCGTTAAAGCTCGATTGTAGATGCGAACTTCATCAATGATACCGTCATAAAAGTCGCCTATAGCATCCGAATCTATCGCTCCAATAAGAAGAGAAGAAGTTGAACTTATGTTGCCAATAGAAGAAATGTCTTGGGTTTTGACTGAAACACCATCTATGTAGATATAACATAAATTGGAAGAACGAACAAACCCTACAAAATGAAATTCCCCATCATTTATTGCCATGTCTGAATAAAATTCAATAAAATTACGAGCAGAATCAGTAAAAGCAACTACTAATTCTCCATCATGCCCAATCGTAGCAGTTCCATTTAATACCCATCCGATGTCTGCAATGGAGCCATATTTGCCTATTGAAGGATAAGCAGTAGTTTTAACCCACATAAAAACAGAGAAGTCGCCTGAACCAAAATTTAAGCTAGAGGCATCCATTACTTCAATATAATCGTCTATGCCGTCGAAACTTAAGGCGTAGTCAATGCGTGGTAGTAGCGACCTAATTGTAGAGACACCAATTCTTCTCGACATCTTGTTTGTGTTCCTCTCTTTTTAAGATATTTGGTTACTAAATTCTCATTACTTTAAGGTTTCTGAATCGTGCTCCATGCTGTTCACAAGCTAATCCTAAATCTTCCGCTAGTCCAAGGCAACCAAGCTGTTCTTGTGTTCAAGAAGGTTTAGCTTCCTACTAAAACAACCCAGCCCCTGTTTCCAGTAGCGGTTCGTCTGCCAGAAACAATAATGTATTTTCCACTTTTACTGATTGACACACTATAAACGTTCCCGGTGTCTAATCCAAGGTCAGTATCTGAAAATGTCTTTATCAAATCGCCGTTCTTCCAGATGCCTATTCCAGCCTTTACTCTAATTAAAGCCACCAGATACCTTCCTTGAACAGATATTATTGAACCTTCTGCTGACTTGCCATACAAACCTGGAAATGTATATTCTGATACCAGTGCTCCTAATGTTTTAGTTGCTATTGTATATTTTCTAACTCCGCTGTTGGCAGCATCAATTAATAGAATTTGTGTTTCTTCTTTATTGACTACTGCATATTGCGACCACTCATCTACGTATACATTGGTGTCGTCGAAGCTGTCGTATATTGTCCAATCTGAGTAGTCGCCTTCTAGTGGCATTTCTGTTCCTCCTGGGTTTTGTATTGTTCTGACGCCGATTCTTCTCGACATATTTTGGTTCTCTTCATTTTTAAGGTATTCTATTTGTAGAGGGGTACAACTGTGACGACAAGATTACGACAATGCTGAATAGCAGTTGGATTCGCTGCTGCGCCAACAAGGTAAACACGTATCTCTAAAGATGTTGAGCCTTTTAAACTGTAAGTAGTTGGATCATGATAAGTTAATACGTTAGTAGGAGCATAATACCAGTCAGGACCAGAAATGTTACGAGAGAGAACGCTTGCTTCTGCGGTTACACCATCAGAAAATCTTGCATCAATAGACCCAGGATTGCCTACCCAGCTTCCTTCAAAAGACATGGCTATAATAAAGGTTATACCTAAATGATTTTTAGGCGCTGGCAATTTTACTGTTCCGAGGAGTAAGCCTGTGTCGCCTGTTTCAGTGTAAGTAGTTGATTTTTCTTCGTTGTCTAAAATTACTTTTTCAACAGGCTCTCTAAGAGTCCACATGCTACTCACTAACCTTCTTAAAGCACCACGACGTAACATTTTGCATCAACGCTTCCTCGCTTTCTTTTAGTGTTTTCATAGTTTAAGGTTTATTGCTCTAAGTTTGTAAGGGCAAGGGCTTCAAAAGGTATATTTCTATCTTTAGGTTCTTCTTTTTCGCCGTATGAGCAGACAACATAGACTTTATCGCCAACGTAGCTGAAGTGTTTGAAGTGTGGACATTTTGGTTCGCCTTGGCATTTTTCTTTAACCTTTACTTTTAAGTTAGCTCTAGGACATTCAACAATGAGTTCAGCAGTTAGTAGAGTCATATATTTTCATCTGTAATTAACATAATGAAGTAGTAGCTGCAACGCGGTAGGGCTAATAAGTCAGCAGGTACAGTGGGAAAATCTATGCAAGATTGGGGTCGGTTGTCGTAGTCTTTGCAGAGGCCAGTTTTTGGGTCGAATTTGTCGCAGTTTTGGTTTATAAGTTTGTATGGGATGCCTGCTGTTTCATACGCTTTAATCCGTGCAGGCAGTAACTCGTCTCTGCAACAGTCTCCACACTTATTGCAATAGCCCATCCTAACAAACTTCACTTTGTTCATTTTTTCTTCCATCCAACTACAATTTGTTTAATTTGAAGGACGGCTTGTTCTATTGATGACGGGTCATTTCTTTCAAAGAAGACTTTGCCTATGACGTTGTGGTGTTGAAAGATTGTTTCCACTTCTTTTTGTTCAGTTTCGGAAAGTTCTTTGCAGATCGCTAAAATGGTTGGTTTGTTAAGTGCTTTCGCATATTCAATTTGGCCTACCAGTCGTGTGTCATGGTTTCTTACGTCTTCTAAGTAGTATTTAGTTACGAGAGCAATAAAGAAGTCAGAGACCTTTAGGGCAGCATATCCACTCATTTTCAACACCCTTTAAGACATTTTAGGGGAAGTGGTGGTGCAATGCGATTTCCAGCTTTATCAAAAGTTATTATCGTGCTAGTTAATCGGTCAAACATTCTTCGAGCAACTGGTTGAACCCAATTTTCGCATTTAGGACACCAATGTCTGCATTTGTGCCTACTGGGTAGATGGAAGTCAGGTTTTATTACAGGTCCATGGCATTTAGGACAACAATAACGGTTCATTCTATCCACTTCTCTATTGTTTTTTGGTTTGGATCATCAGGTTGTGGGATGCCCCATACATATCGTTTGAATTTGTTCTCTATCCATTTTTTGTTTTCAGGATGTGGATTCTGAAGTTTGGGTTCAACTAACTCGTTCATGATGGGAATGAAGTTTCTGTCGGGGTTGTAGGGGTCATAGGGAAAGTGAACGGTCCAGAAGCCCGCTCCAGCGTTGAGTAGTTGCTTCATGTGTTTGCCTCTCGCGGGATCCACGCTAACTTCTCGGAGTCCTTCTTTGTTAACTTGTGCAACAACTATAACGTAGTCGAAACTGACAGCGTAATTTTTAACTTGGGCTATAGCGCGGATAAGTTGGTCTCCGTTGCTTTTGAATTCAAAGGCATAGTAGTATCCATTTTTGAACGATGCAACATCAACAACAAAATTCCTCTCTGGATCAGGACAGTGCTTTGTGGAGCAAGCTATTTCTGTTGGGTAAACAGTATAGCCTTTTCCATCTAAGTAGTTTTTGAGGAAAGCCCACTTGGGACTTCGTTCTTTAACCCATGCTCTATCAAGAGGCATTACTTTCACTTTCATTTTTCTCTTGTCTAGTCCGGTCTAGGCTTTCTCCTAGAAAGATTGCGAAGCATGAGGCGGTAGGCACATCTTTTCTTCCCTGTTCGCTGAAGTTTAGAGGAGTAGGGATATGTTCCACGCGGATGATTCGTCTTCTGTGAACATCTTTGCCACAAAAAAATACAGCTATCGTTGCGTTGGCTAGTCGTTGTTGCCAAAAAGGAGAGAACTTGCGGTATTCAACATTTTTCTCATGACTCTTAATGGCATCGAAATATTCTCGTCGAACCCTTAAAGCAACTTGCTTCTCATTCATTATTTTCATCAATGCCTAAAAGCACCATTAGCCCCATTATATCATCGTGTGTCAATCCTTTTTTCATTTCGTTAGTCCTCCCAAGTGAGTGCACACCAACATCTTTTTGTGTTCTTCCAATCTATTTCCATCGGTTATTTCACCTCTTTTTGTAGCAGTTGCTACTACTCCTCTTGTGGAATTCGTGGCGCGCCTTCTTTGAAAGTGAAGGGTTGAGGTTGCTTTAGAGTGAAGGTTAACAAGAGTATATTTTCGTTTACGATGCGGTGTTCGTAACCGCTTTCTTTTAGAGCTGCTAGCACTTCTTCTATTGTAACATTGAAGGTTTTAGTGAATTCGTTGAGGAGGATTCGTCCTACGCCGTCGAATATGTCTTTTGCAGCATAGTTGATTATGGTGGTTTTGAGGGTTTCTTGATCCATTTTTGTTTTTCCTCCTCTGTTAAGTAAGGGTTATGTTTAATATAGCTATTCCATGCGTTGTGGTGCCAAGCGTCTATAAGGGTTTTAACGTGTTCACGGGCAGTTTGTGGGCGCAAGCCGTAGTTTGAAGCGATGTAGTTGATTACATAGTCGCTGAAGCCTGTGACGTTTGGGTTTAAGTTGTTTTTTAAGCAAACAGCTACAATTTGACGTAAGCGGTCTAATCGCGCTTGAATCCAACTCATATCTTTTCTTCTCGCTACTTTTTCTCTTTTTCTTTCGCTTTAAGTATTCTAAAGATTGTCTGCGCGTATTCCATTGCTTTTTCTTCGCGAAGATAGGGATATTTGTCCAACGTTCTTCTGTAAATGGTGTCGACTAAGGAGACTGTCTTGCCGTCGAACTCTTTGAGAAGCTCTTGGAGCCTCATTTCTCTTCGTTGCTCAGGGGTTGGCACGGCTTTGCTCCTCCTGAATCTGTTTTATAAGTAGTCGCATCGCGTCTCTGATCGCTTCAGTTCTTGTTGCATATTTGCGTTGAATGATGTCGTCGAACTCTTTCAAGAAGTCATCGGGAACTCTGACAGTAAATTCTCCCATAATGATACCAACTTGGTGTGATTTTGATATGATTTGCTATTTAAGACTTACCCAAATTTCTTCACATTCACACTCACACACTCACACACTCACACTCTCATTCACACACACTCATTCATTCACACACACATTCACACACATTCACACTCTTACACTCACTCTTACACTTACACTTTCACTTAAAAACTTAAAAGCAAGAACAACCAGAGCTGGAAGGGCTCGTTGTAAAGTGACGAGGAGACCTATAGAGTTTGGAAACCATGGGGCGTCTTGTCTCACGGGAAACAGCAGAAGAGATTGTGATAGAACTCCATGCCACTCAACTCCTGCCGGCTTGCAGCTTGCTAAGTAGCCTTTTTAGGCTCAAGCCAATGAGTCTCACAAAGTTGTGGAGTAAAGCGAAGAATCCTGGTCAGACAGAGGACCAAAACTGGCGAAAGGTGGGCGTTGGCCGCCTCGATGCGAGTGGACTAAGCACTTTATGATGAGTGCCGATCTGACAACCGCGTTCTTGAGTTGTCAGGGATGAGGAGGAAGGTGAATGGTTAGGTGATAGGCTGATTGAATAACGGCTACTACGACTACCGCAGGGCATAGGCCTAGTTACCTTCGGCCAGCTCTTCACTCACACACTCATACTTACACACTCACGAAGTTTAGATTAGGATCCGACTTTGCTGTTCTAAGTTACTGACGGTAGTTTCCTCGATGTTGCCTGTGAGTATCGCTGTGTCTTGTTCTAAAGTAGCAGTCGCTACACACC